>TARA_B110000037_G_scaffold180351_1_pt1 | contig 56328 bp, 55 predicted proteins | sample TARA_B110000037 | Tara Oceans TARA_B110000037 (sample SAMEA4397196) | marine metagenome | biome: Polar Biome; feature: [MIX] marine epipelagic wind mixed layer (ENVO:01000061); material: water (ENVO:00002006), including particulate matter (ENVO:01000060) such as... | depth 10-100 m | reverse complement strand
TTAAAAGTGTATACTAGGTTTTTATTAAACTAGTTCTCTTTTAGTTGACTTAGTCACATAAAGTTGCTTAGAGTAATTGAAAAAAATTCAAATAATACAGAAGATGATTACTGGAGGATTGTCAAAAGATAAATGCAAGATTTAAAATTGACATAATAAGTCCTTAATCCTAGCAATAATACAAAAATCGTACAAATAAAGGAATAAAAAAACCGTAATAAGCTGCTTTACAACTGACTACGGTTTTTAAGAGTGCCCAGAGCGGGACTCGAACCCGCACGCCCAAAGGACACCGCCCCCTCAAGGCGGCCTGTCTACCAATTTCAGCACCTAGGCTTAACAAGTGCTTGCACCATTGCCTTGTGAACCTTAGAGACTAGTAATCAACGATTTCCGTTTCGTTATGTTCGCTTTGGCCGAATAGTGCGGTAATGCGCGCCAAATATACTGCATTTTAATGTGAGTGTTTATATTTAACGGCACAAAAAATCCTCCCAATTAAAAACAAGGCGCATTTTAATTTTTTCTATCGTCTTTTCTCTTACTCGAGCTTAACGCTGAGGCAAGTATTTGCATCTAATTTGATAAAGTCTTCATAAATTGTTGCACCACCAAATCCTCTTACGCGATATTTATAGTAACGGTATTCGTAAGGAAGGTCTTCCATTGGAAAAGTTTTTACGCCGGGTGTGTTACATTCGCCAGTCGGTGAAAAGAACGACTCTGTTACAATTGTTCCTACAATTTCTCCTTCTAATTCAAAGCTTAATTCTGTATGTCCTGCTCCAATTAATGCTGAAGAAACGGCAGGTAAACACCAAAACGTAATGTCTCCTCTGAAGGCACATGTTCCGTCGTCTTCGTTTGCTTCGCTGTTGTAGTTTGTTGAATTTTCGTCAGTACATCCTGGTTTTGAACAGCTAAAAAAGCCGAACGCCATCACTACTAAAATCGTTGTAATTTGTGTAATTTTTCTCATTTCAATCACTAATTTATAAAAAAATCTATAGACCTCTGTTAGTATTACGCTAATTTTTGCATTTAGTTGCTCCAATTAGAAACTTCTTATTTCAGGTACTTCTGATTTCACACCGAACCTCATTCCAAGAATAAAGCATGAGACCGTGAATAATGTCAGAAAAAAATAACCCATTTTCTTTTCGAAATTTATTCCTACCAATACAAAAATTGAAATCATCACAATAATAAAAAGTAAAACGAACCACCAATTATTTATATAACCGAAATAGTTTATTTCAACTAATGTCCCCAAAGAATATATTAAATATGGAATACCAATTACAATTAGAATCAGAAATAAATTCTTGAATTTTTCAATACTCATTTTGCAACTTACTTTTAAAAATAATCAACTATTGACTTAGAATAAAGCACTACGTTCACGTAAATATAATCATTTATGTTGCCGTGCTTCTCGCACCGTCAATGTTTATGGAATAAAAGCCGCATCCATCTGGGTTGGACAAGATATCTGCTGGGCATTGGTGATTTGGTTGAAGCTCGGATCCAGTGCTGGCTTCTTGGACAAAAAAGACCTTCAAATAAACCCCAAACCAAACTGCACAAAAAAAGCCTTGACGATTAGCGTCAAGGCTTCTTTTTTGCTTTAGTGATCTGGCTGGGGCTCGAACCCAGGACCCTCTCCTTAAAAGGGAGATGCTCTACCAACTGAGCTACCAGATCTTCCTATTGCGGGTGCAAATATACGGGGTTTATTTTATCTGCCAAAATAAAACGGAATATTTTTTTAATTCTTTTTTTTATCATTTAGATCTTTAAAATAACCGTTTGAAATTCAAAAATTTATAGACTCAAATCGAAGTGAATATTTATTTAAAAAAAATCTAAAACTTAGAAAGTAACTCGTCCTTATCATCAGGGAGATCGTAGGCATCCGCTCCAGTCAAGTGTCCATCTTGATCACTAACTCGGGTAAGTTTTTTTCCTTGTCGGAATACCATTTGCAAACCGTGTTCTTTTTCCCATTCGCATTCACAGGCCAATACAACATAAAGATCTTTGTCATTAGTCGGGCGTCTATTTATAAATAGTTGAGTGGGGTGAACAAAATTCCAAATACTCAACGGTTGTGCTCCACGTATCTTTTCAGGAATGTCGTCCACATTTAAATAAGAGGATATTTCAACAAAATTCTCAAAAATATGAGGTGCTAATTTTAATTTTTCGATTGAAGTAAATGCGAGGAAGTTCTTTAGCGCTGCATCAGCTTCTGGGATAAATTCAGTGTCAATCAACGGATCATAATCCATAAAGGTGATCGGTAATTCTAGATCCAGTAAAGGAATCAGCGTTTGTTTGCTATGCCACCATCCAGTAAATTGCTCATTTTGGATAAGGTCGCCAATAACTGTTGATGTAATTTTATTCATTCTAAATCTTAATTAGTTGGATTGGTTTTTACGCCGCACATACTTGATAGTTAAAGTGCAAAGATAGAATATGAACAGAAATGAACAATGCCGTGCAAAAATCATTCGTCAAATCCTTATCTTTACGCGCAATGAGCCAAGTGGTATTTTTAATCGGTTTTATGGGCGCGGGTAAATCGCGTTTGGGAAAACGCCTTGCTAAACGGATGAATTTTGCGTTTTTAGATGCTGATCAAGAAATCGAAAAAGCGAACAACAAAACTGTTGATGAACTATTTGCCGAGCTAGGGGAGGATGGTTTTCGAACCTTAGAAACGAACTGGTTGGCAGATTTAAATGTTGAGAATACGTTAGTTGCGCTTGGAGGCGGCACACCGTGTTTCAATAATAACATGGAACTCATTTTACAAAAAGGAAAATCGATTTATTTAGAACTCTCTGCTAAAATGTTGGTTGATCGGTTACAAAGCGCCAAAGGAATTCGCCCATTAATTGAACCTATTAAAGACAATAAAGACGCCTTGCATCAATTTGTCCAAGAAAAATTAAAAGAGCGGGAAGTCTTTTATAAACAAGCACACTGCACCACAAGAGCCATGAGTTTATCTGCCAATAGATTGGATAGTTTGATTGAGGTCATAGAAAGGCTTTAGCAAAGTGACTTGTGTAATGTGCAATGAATAATGTGCAATTTTCAATGATCAATGTCCATTCGAATTCAAATCCCAAACATCTATATCTAGGAATCGACAAAGTAATTATTTATTGGCTTCAGTTCGAGTGATTTGGGTAGGTTAAGGGAGGCGAAAATGGCATAAATTGTGTCGAGAAAAAGCCTAGTGCCGCTCATACCGTTTTGCTAGCGTGGCCTTAGAAATAACCGGATTAAACTCAACCAAGTTCTTATCCATTTTTTCGGCTAAATGAACAGCCGTTTCATAAACAGTAGTTGCTGATTCTGTTTCGTGTATTAAAACGCGCTTACGGTGATTAGCACTCAAAAGGCAAACGGAATATTGAGTTTTGGCATACCTTGCTGTTTTTTCGCTATAAATGTGATTCACACCAATTGATTTTCCCGATTTTAAAATGGTAATATCTGGAAGTAGATTCGTAGGCACCCATTTGCCTTTTCTTATCCAAAATGATTTTGAAAATTCGCGGACATAGCCGTTTCCAAAAGACATATCTGTTCCTGTGATTGAGGTGTGCCGGTAAATTGCGAAGAAAATGATTGGTGGTCCAATTAAATAACCAGGACCTCCACTGTATATGGCGAATAATCCAAATAATCCTAGAAAACTGATGGCAATTCTTAAACCTGAACTAAACGTAAACCCGTGAATGTATGATTTGTCCACCACAGAATCTGTGATCGAACCCGAGTCTAATGTCTCATCTACAGTCCCCACAGTTATGTTGGACAATTATTATTGCAACCTGCATTAAACAAACCATGAATTAAAAAATACAGCCCTACAAATAGGATGATATATTCCTCATGTTTTGGGAAACTCAGAAGACATGCCAATCCAACACCAACCTTTATGATGCGAACAAGTGACCAGTTTCTAATGAGTGGGTGCATATTAATAGTTTTCTAGGGCTCTCCAACTGCCGGTATTCTCTACTTCAATTCCTGCTTTAGCAATTATATTTTTTGCAGAGGCACTGCGAACACGGCTAGCACAGCAAACGACAATTGGTTTTTTTTGCTTTTATTTTATTTATACTTCGAGGAATTTCTGGTAATGGAATATTAATTGAGCCTTTATAATTTCGACTTGCAAATTCCCCAGGGTTACGGACATCAATTATGACGGCACCTTGCTCCAAAAGTGCTTTGATTCTTTCTCGTTTACCTCCTCCGAATAATTTTGAAAATAATCCCATAATTAGTTTTAATAACCAGTTGGTTTTGGACCAACAATTGACTCAATTCGAGTACGATTTTCTCCAATAATGTATTTAACGCTGAATGGCTTATTATTCAAAGTGCCTTCCATAACATAATATGGATTGGGCAACAGGCGTGGTTCCGATCGTTCAATATTAATTTCTGCGGTTTTGTGGAATGCAAAAAGATCTTCTTCAGAGATTCCGTAGGATTCCATTTGCGCTTCTGCTTCAGAAAGAATTCTAAATTCATGCGATTCTATAATCGCAATTACATCTATGTGCGGCAGAGGCATAGTTGAGAAAAATTCATTGGTCACGTTAACCTCACACGGTGAAGCACCTGTTACAAAAACTTCTGTTACCTCAGCTAAATCTTTATCCTCATACAAAGCAAATTTTGCCCAATATAACACATCTTCTTTATACGCTTCAATATAATAGATCTTGGGAATGACTTGTGTTTCGCTCAATGAAAACTCAACTTCTCCTTCATCTTTTAATAACTCGTATATGTCGTCGTTATTTAAACCAATACATTGCATAATGGCCAAAACGCTGTCGCCAACAACAATCTCTTTTTCACCAATCATGTTTTTTACACGATTTTCAGGAAGCCAAGAGCATCCCCGATTACCGAACATGAAATACACTAAGATTACCCCAATACTAAGGCCAACTAGAAAGTACTTAATCCGATTTTTGAATTTATCCATCTCAAAGAAATTTCTACAAATTTACGAATAAGACTTAAGTTTCATTCGATTTAATCTATTTTGGAACATCAGGAGCAATATAGTTCCGCATTTCCCCCAATAAATCCTTAATAGATGAACTTTTAATTAGCATATCTTGATTTATGGGTTTCAAAAATCCATTGTCTACCATTTTTTCAACCATTTCATGCAGATCATCATAAAAACCGTTAATGCTTAAAACACCAATTGGCTTTTGATGCAGACCGAGTTGCGCCCATGTTAAAATTTCAAAGAGTTCTTCAAAAGTCCCAAATCCGCCGGGTAAAGCAATAAAACCATCACTTTTTTCAGCCATAATGGTTTTGCGCTCGTGCATGGTATCCACTTGAATCAATTCGGTCAAACCTTCATGTAAGACTTCTTTTCCACTTAAAAAATGGGGGATAACACCTGTTACTTTTCCATTGTTTTCCAAAGCACCGTTGGCTACAGCCCCCATTAAACCAATTTGCGCACCACCATAAATTGCGGTCGTGTTGTCCTTCGCCAATTGTTTACCTAAACTGTAGGCCATTTCTTTAAAAACGGGTTCCCTGCCCTCGCTTGAACCACAAAAAATGGTGATGCTATTCATAATGGTGTGATGTTTTATTACTGATTAAGCCACAATCCTCGGGCGCCATTTCTGTTTCAATGGTGTAATGTTCGAATGGATAATTATTTAATACCACCTGAATTTGACACTTAATAGCAATGATTGTATCCAAATTATCCACCTTATCGAGTTTTACATGTGACGTAAATACATGGTGTTCGCCATCCAAGGACCAAATATGGGTATGGTGCAAAGAAGCTATGCTATCAATGGCAATAATTTCTGCTTCAATTTTTTCATTGTCAACTTCATCTGGAGTTCCTTGCAAAAACAAAAAGAGTGTTTCTTTTAAACGTTTAAAAGAGTTCCATAAAATATAGAGCGTAATTAGCATCGATAAAGCAGGATCCAGATAGAGGATATCATTAAATTTAAGAACAATAGCCACAATTAAAATGGCCACCCAACCCAAAATATCTTCTAACAAATGCCAAGAGATTACCTTTTCATTTAATGTTTTTCCTTTGCTTAATTTCCATGCGGCGTAGCCATTTACAGCTATTCCGACTAAGGCAAAAAAGATCATTCCTGTTGGGTCTGCATGCTCTGGTTCAATGAACCTTCCAACCGCCTCGTAAATCACATAAACTGATCCGGCTAAAAGTACCACACTATTAATAAGTGCGCCCAACAACGAAAAACGTCGATAACCAAACGAGTATTTTTTGTCAGGCTTTTGATCCGATTTATTTTAAAGATACCAAGAAGTCCCTAAGGATAGACTGTCGCCCAAATCGTGCACGGCGTCTGAAATAATTGCAATACTGTTGGTATAGATTCCCCCTATAATCTCAAAAACTGTAAAGATGAGATTGATAAAAAAAGCAACTTTAATATTTTTGGTTGCCTGGCTATGATCCTGGTTATGGGACATTATCGTTTATCTATTTTACAAATATACTGGAATAAATCCGTTGAAAATGTGGAAAGTGGATGACCTTAGTCAGTGGCAGGAATGACTCTTTGTTCGTGCTGAATCCCTCAACCAACAAGAATAATTCTCCAGTGTTTAAGCAATGATTATTATGCGTTGATTTTCGTTGTAGAGATTTTGTTTTTTGAGATGTAAAATTTCTAACCAAAATTATCTAGTAAAAAAGAGTGGATTCACCAATAATTCGAATTAAATTTACAGCTATAATTAATAAGAAATATGAGTACCAGACCTTCAATACTAAAAGGAACACGCGATTTTTTGCCAGAAACAATGGTAAAGCGTAATTATATCTTTTCAACCATAAAAGGAGTTTTTGAAAATTATGGCTTTTCACCAATTGAAACGCCGTGCATTGAGAAAACTGAAACCTTAATGGGTAAATATGGTGAGGAAGGCGATCGGTTAATTTTTCGTGTTCTGAATTTAGGGGATAGCTTGAAAAAAGCAGATACGAATGCCATTGCCGAAGGAAAATTAGGGCGTTTTGCGAATTCAATTTCTGACAAGTCGTTGCGTTATGATTTAACTGTTCCTTTTGCACGATTTGTGGTGCAAAATCAAAACGATTTGTCTTTTCCTTTTAAACGTTTTCAAATTCAACCCGTTTGGAGAGGTGATCGTCCTGCTCGTGGTCGTTACCGCGAGTTTTACCAATGTGACGCAGATGTTGTTGGAAGCGATTCCTTATTGTATGAGATTGAGTTGGTCCAAATTTTTGATGAAGTTCTTTCAAAGTTAGGATTGCCTGATTTTTCAATTAAAATTAATAACCGTAAAATATTATCAGGTATTGCTGAGGTATGCGGAGAGTCTGAAAAATTGATTCCGATCACCGTTGCGATTGATAAATTAGATAAAATTGGAAAGGAAGGCGTGATTAAAGAATTGCGCGATCGTGAATTAAGCGAAGAGGCTATCGCCAAAATAGATCCATTGTTTGATCTATCCGGAGATAATGATGCCAATTTAGAAATGCTGACTACCTATTTGGCAGATTCTGAAACGGGATTAAAAGGAATTGAAGAGCTAAAGTATGTGCTAGACAATCTAAAAGCATTGGGCTTGAATAAAGCAAAAGTAGAATTTGAAGTGACACTTGCACGTGGATTAAATTACTATACAGGCGCTATATTCGAAGTAACTGCTAACAATGTGAATATGGGAAGTATTTGCGGAGGTGGGCGATATGATGACCTGACGGCATTGTTTGGTTTAAAAGGCATGTCTGGTGTTGGAATATCTTTCGGGGCAGACCGAATCTATGATGTAATGACAGAATTGGATTTATTTCCAAAATCAGTATTAACAACTACGAAATACTTATTCATCAATTTTGGAGAAGAAGAACAAACACATTGCATGCGAATTGCTAAACGTATTCGAGAAAAGGGTGTTTCATGTGAAGTTTATCCAAGCGCTAAAGGAATGAAAAAGCAAATGAAATATGCAAATGATCGCAATATTCCATTTGTCATTATATTAGGCTCTCAAGAAATTGAAAAATATACCTTGGCCATTAAGAACATGGAAACAGGAGAACAAGAGAATATTCCAACAGAAGAATTTTTAAATCGAATTTAAATTATGTCAGCACACCTTATTGACTCTGAGCATTTATCGATTAGTAGAGTAAAAGAAATTGTAGATGCTAAGCTAGAACTCAAATTATCTACCAACGCATCAGCGAGAATTGCCAAATGCAGACAATATTTGGATGATAAAATGGCGACTGGTGAAAACGTTTTTTATGGAATCAATACGGGGTTCGGATCGCTTTGTGACACTGTAATATCAAATGAAGATTTAGAAAAACTACAACGTAATTTGGTTATCTCACATGCCTGCGGAATAGGGGATGAGGTGCCACTTGAAATTGTGAAACTGATGATTTTCTTAAAAGTGAAAGGATTGTCTTACGGTCATTCTGGCGTGCAATTGCAGACGGTTCAGCGATTACTCGATTTTTATAATAATGATATCGTTCCGATTGTTTATCAACAAGGATCTTTAGGAGCATCAGGCGATTTAGCTCCCTTGGCGCATATGTCTTTACCATTATTGGGAGAAGGAAATGTTTATGTAAAAGGTGAATTAATGTCATCTGCAGAGATGCTTCAAAAAATGGGTTGGGAACCCTTAGCTTTAAAATCTAAGGAAGGCCTAGCATTACTGAATGGAACACAGTTCATGAGTGCATATGGAGTTTGGTCGCTAATTAAAGCGAGTCAATTGTCAAACGCTGCTGATATTGTTGGCGCAGTTTCGGTTGAAGGTTTTGATGCTAGATTGAATCCGTTCTTCCATAATGTGAATGCAGTTCGAAATCAGAAGGGACAAATTGAAACGGCAAAACATATGCGCGAAATTTTGCATGGCAGCCAAATAATAGAGCTTGAAAAAGCGCACGTTCAGGATCCCTATTCTTTTAGATGCATTCCTCAAGTGCATGGAGCTTCGAAGGATGCAATTGCTTATTCAATCGAAATTTTTGAAAGAGAAATTAATGCCGTAACAGATAATCCAACCATTTTTCCTGATACGGATGAAATAATTTCTGCCGGGAATTTTCATGGTCAACCTTTAGCCATTGCGCTCGACCTAATGGGCATTGCTTTAGCAGAGTTAGGAAATATTTCAGAACGCCGCACCTATCAGTTAATTGGTGGGAATAGAGGGTTGCCTGCATTTTTAGTAGCGAACCCTGGCATTAATTCTGGATTTATGATTCCGCAATATGCCGCGGCATCTGTTGTTAGCCAAAACAAACAATTGGCTGCACCTGCTTCGGTTGATTCTATCGAATCATCTAACGGACAAGAAGATCATGTAAGTATGGGCGCAAACGCTGCTACAAAATGTTTCAAAATTGTAGAAAATCTTGAAAAAATATTAGGAATTGAATTGTTCAATGCCACACAAGCCTTGCATTTTAGACGACCACTAAAGTCGAGCGATCTAATAGAAACTATAGTGGCTTCATATAGAAAAATTGTACCTTTCGTTGAGAACGACAAATTTATGCAGCCCGAAATCGAAAAATCAATTCAATATATTAAAACTATTTAAAGTATGGGTAAAGTAAGACCAAATGGATTAACGGCATTATGTATTCTTTCGTGGGTATGGATGGCTTTTTCATTGCTGAGTGTAGTGACGGAATTAAACACTGGGCGGTTAACGGAAGCTGATATCCGTGAACAAAAAATTGTAATTCTTGAAAGTCAAACACCGGAGACAATTGAAATGATGCCATGGGTTGTGGAAGAATCAATCGAAATGCTATACATCTCTCGAGATAACTTTTCAACTATGATGATCATCAATTTTGTAGCATTGATCTTTGGTTTAATAGGTGTATTTTTAATGTTCCAACTGAGAAAAATAGGTTTTTATATGTATATCGGTTACAGCATTATATCAATCGCTTATTGGCTCTATTATTTTAGCGGAATGACCTTTGGATGGATTATCATTAGCACAACGGCTATATTCTCGGCACTATTTATCATTCTGTACGGTACACAGTTAAAAAAGATGACCTAACAAACCCTTAGAGGTATTTAAGCGTCTAACCTATACATGAAAAAATAGTATTCATAAGCATAATTATCACTAGTCTTTTTGGATGTAATAAAGATCCGATAGATAATACAATTATCTATGGTTATGAATATTTCCCAGTTGAGGTTGGACACGTTGTCATTTATGATGTTGTTGATATTTTTCACGATATAGAAATTGACCCCGCACACGACACGAGTCGTTTTCAAATTAATGAAGTAATTGCGGAAATATTGGTAGATGGTGAAGGTGATACCATCCAAAAACTCAAACGTTATATTCGCGCTGATGAAACAGAGGAATGGGTAATTAAAGATATTTGGACTCAAAAACGCACGGCATCAACTGGTGAAGTAGTGGACGAGAATGATCGTCAAATCAAAATGGTGTTTGCGATAGCCTATAATCGAACTTGGGATGGCAATGCCTTAAACAATGAGCCGCAATTGGAATGTTATTATGAAAATATTTATGAACCGTATTCAGTATTTGGAATAGAATATGATTCAACTGTAATTGTTGAAAAAGAAAACTTTATTTCATTTATTGATTTCAAACGTAATTATGATGTTTATGCCAGAAATGTTGGCAAAATTAAATCTGTTTATAAAGATTTGAGTATCGATAATTCTGACACAACAGAAATCCTGAAAGGCGCCGAGATCTATTATGAATTGATCGAGTATGGAATGGAGTAGTTCAACCACAAAGTATGCTATCCGATTCTAAATACATCCACAGACACACCTACTAATCACACAAATACGAAGCTTCGCTGGATTCGCAATCCTCGATTGCATGGCCATACCCCCCAAATCACTATAACTCGCCATAGTCATTCCTTAAAATATCCTGCCTTGGTACGCCCCGATAAAGGTCCAAAACACTATCGGTTATACCAGTTAGCGGATAGTTTATGTAGGAATATGCTGAGTCTGGATATCGAGCATATTTAGCGGATGTTGTTTTTGTAGTCACCCATTTGTGTTGAATCCATTCTACTTTTTTACCTTCACCAAGGTAAAATCCTGTTATGATTTTATCTTCTAAATAAAAGCTTGGATTTGGAATAGATGAAAGTTGGTTTTGTTTGTAATTGTTTTTTTGAGGATCGAATAGGTACAGTTCAATACGATTTTTAATACCACTTCCGGCTTGACCGTAGTATCCAATTATAAAGTCTAAATAGTTATCGTAATTAAGATCAATAAGGGTGCCAAAATCGGGGGCTGAAGAGCTGTTGTTGGTGAAGAAATCCCTAATTAACTGATCCCTTTTGCCTTGTAAAGTAGCGTTGTTGATTTCACTTTGTAGAATGTTGTTGTACCTAGCCATGCGTTTTGTGTATTTTTCTTGCGCTATTTCCGCTAATTTTAACTTTGCGTTTTGCTGATGTCTAAGGCCATTTTGTTTGTCTCTAATTTCTAGCTTAAATGGTGACTCAATTTCAGATATACGTTTGTTTTCTTTCTGAACGCAAGTAGTCGCTAAAACAGCAAATGTTATGATACAAATCGTTTTCATTTCTTCCTGCAATTTAGTCTAAAAAAAACAAGATTCAGTAGGCCGAAATCGCCATTTATTATTCGCCTCAGACCATCCATTTTTCGTAGCTGAAACGGCGCAAATTTCATTCCGTATTTTGCAGTCCTGACAGCGGTCGAGAAACAACCTCGCGAGCTATTAATTTTTACAATCGGTCAAACCCCTTAAAATACTTGAGAATCGAAGCAACTAAAAAGAGTTTGTTTCGTATTCAATAAAAGCACATTAACTACGTTAACTAATAAATGCGGATTAAACTTCTTCTTGTAATGATGTTTACACTTTTCTTTGGAAAGGTGAATTACGCAGCGCATTTAATGGGCGGAGAGATAACTTGGCAAGCAATGGGCGGGGATGATTATCAGTTTACTTTGGTGATATATCGCGATTGTAATGGGCTAGATATCATTGATCCAAGTTTAGATTTGCGGGTTTGGGGGCATCCTTTGGTGACTTCAATAGCGTGTGATTTTGTTTCTGCAGATGACCTGTCTCCAAATTGTACAGAGGTGGCAGGAAGTCCGGCTGAGATTGATTGTGGTGTTGGCACCGGCGGTGGAACTGGACCGGGAGCTGTTCAAAAATACGTTTATCGATCTGGAACTGTAACACTGGTTGGAATACCACCTGCAAGTGGTTGGGCTTTTACGTATGATTCTTTTTCTCGAAATTGGGATGTGGATAATATTGATGAGCCATACGCTTATGGTTTTACGCTTTCGTCAATCATGTATGAACGCCCGGGTGATTGTTTAGACTCATCTCCTTCATTTGCGCAAGATCCATATATGTTGCTGTGTTCAGGAAGTGATTTCCAATTTGATTCTAACGCTTTTGATGAAGACAATGATTCACTTGTGTTTTATTGGGGGGTTCCTTTAGATCATTTCCCTGCAGGGGTGTTTGATCCACCTACGAATCCTGGACCTGTGCCTTTTGTGGCTGGCTTTGCTTATGATAATCCTACTCCTGACGCAACTTTTGATCCTGGAAATATTCCTGCAACAATGAATCCGAATTCAGGACAAATTACATTTACTTCAAACACCCCGGGTAACTTTGGTTTCGTTCAAAAAATAGATTGTTATCGTGATGGAATTCTAATTGCTACCATCAACCGCGAATCTCAATTAATTATTATTCCTTGTCCTGGATATGTAAATACAGCTCCTGGAATTACGGCGCCTTTTGCTGGTGGAACATCTTTTGAAGCTACTTTTTTTGCAGGTGATTTAATCAACTTTGATATTGTGGTAGAGGATGTTGAGTTTTTACAAGATGGCACTCCGCAAATTGTAACACTTACCCCAACAGGTAATTATTTCGGAACAGGATTGATAGATGATGGTTCTGGTTGTGATTATTTGCCATGCGCAACAGTTGACACGCCGCCTTTAATTCAAGGAGTGCAAGGAGTAACTACAAATTTCAATTGGCAAACTTCATGTGATCATTTATTGGATGCTTGTGGCATGCAGCAGGGCGAACAGGTCTATACGTTTGTGCTAAATGCGCAAGATGATTATTGTTCTGTTCCTGGTCGTACATACGAAACTATCCGAATTACACTCAAAAATAAATTGCCGGTTGAGGCAGCAGATTTGGCTTGTGTAGATGTTCAAGATGATGGCAGCGTTACACTGACATGGACTGAGGCCGTTGATCCGGGTTCATCCTTTTCGCAATACGAGGTACATTCGACTGCACTAGGATTAATTGCAACAATACCAACAATTGCAACAACTACTTATACTCATTTAGGAGTGGGAGCCGATCTAGGTTCCAAAGATTATTTTATTGTAACCCGTTACGGATGCGGTGGGGCAAATAAGGTTTCATCTGATACCTTGTCTTCTATATTTATGGAAATCACTGATCTTTTAGACGGTCGTGTGAATTTGGAATGGAATGATACGCATGTTCCCATTAATAATGGTGAATCACCAGTTCAACAAGTTTATCGTGAATTCCCTCTTGGAACTTGGACATTAAGAGGTCAAGTACCTTATGGAACGAATATGTTTATTGACACAATAGACATTTGCGAAGCTTACATGAATTATCAAATCAAAGTCGATAATGATGCGGGTTGTACTTCCAACTCAAATACTGTTGGTGGAACTTTTGAAGATCAAATCAATCCATACATTCCAGTGTTAGACTGGGTAACGGTTAATCCAATTTCTGAATACGTTGATATCAGCTGGAACGTCAATCCTTCACCTGACACTTACGGTTATATTATTTATCGAGATGAACCTCCTTTTTGGCCCGAAATTGATACCGTCTGGGGCAGATTGAATACAACCTATACCTGGGTTCCAACTTGGTCTGGAGATCAAGCGGAAGGATTCCGAGTTTCAGCATTCGATTCTTGTTATACAGATGTTGCGGAACCAACTTTTCAAACTTCTGCAAAGAGTGGGGCGCACTATACCATTCATTTAGAGCAAGAGTATGACTTGTGCGCCAAAGCGATCAACCTAAATTGGACAGCTTACGAAGGTTGGACGGATGACGTTGAAAAATATGAGATACTTACAAGTATTGGCGGCTCTCCTTATGAGGTGATAGGAACGGTGACTTCGGCGGCTCTGGTTTACAGCCATACGGGCGTTATTTATGACGTAAATTATTGCTATTTCATTCGTGCCGTAAAAGTGAATGATACTATTTCACTCTCCAATAAAGTCTGTCAAGTTGCAGAGCGTCCAAGTCAACCAGCATTTCATTATTTAACAACCACCACGCATCAATTAGGCGATAATATTGAAGTGATTTGTTTCACGGATGAAACTGCTGCAGTTGAAAAATATGAAATTGAAGCACAAGGTCCGTATGATAATGAATTTGAGGTGATTGGAGAGGCTCCAACGCTGACGGGTTCTTATTTTAGCTTTATTGATGATAACGTTTTTCCAGAACGGGGTGCCTATCAATACCGGATTAATCTGGTAGATACGTGTGGTAGAGTGGGTACGGTTTCGAATATCGGAACTACGGCATTTTTAGATATTTCAACGGATCATACGCGGATGTTGCATACCTTAAATTGGTCGCCTTATTATGGTTTTGATGGAGCAATTGTAAAGTATAATATTTATCGCGGCGAAAATGGTGTTTTTGATGCTTCGCCAATTGCCTCCACATTGCCTGGTGTAAGAACCTTTGTGGATGATGTTTCATTGTATTATGAGTCGCAAGGGCAGTTTTGTTACCGGGTAGAAGCCGTGGAAGGATTGAATGCCTATGGTTTTAGTGAAACTTCTTTCTCGAATGCCGTTTGCGCGACTATAGATCCTCTGGTGTACATTCCAAATGCCTTTATGATTCGAGGCGAAAATCCAATTTTCTTGCCAGTCATTTCACTATATGATTTTGATTCATATAACCTCTCTATCTATAGCCGTTGGGGCGAGGAGATCTTCAACACATTAAATCGTGATGAGGGTTGGAACGGCGAGAACACAACCTTCGGAGGGTATCATGAAGAGGGTGTTTATGTTTATTTCTTGAGATTTAAGGATCGCGAAGGGAATGATTACGAATACCGTGGAACTGTCACCTTATTAATTGGAGGTGGTCAATAATCCTGAAAATTCAAAAGGTATAAGCCAAGGGCGAACTGTCAAACATTCCATTTCAACTCAATTTAATTGCACGCTAGCCCGGGTCTTTAAAACTCCTATATTGGGTGATGCCACAAAGTTCATGACGGCTTATCGTCTCCAACCTGCAATTGTTGGTTTTGAGGATGACGAAACGTGAGGACAAGTTGGGTGTGTGACATATCCAATAGCTGCTGGAACTCTTTTTGTCATGAAAGGTCGACTTTTGAAAGATGAAATTTTGGAGGGCCAAGAAAATCATTATTGGAAATGGACAATTTATAATTTCAAGACGAAAACTTTATTTTTTGCGGCCAAAGCCGTCGGTGAATGGAAGGCGAATCAAATGTCGACAAATATTGTGAATGTGACTTATACCTACACCTAATTAATCAAAAAACAGATGGAGCCAACCCTTTACATGGCGTTTTGTCAAATTTCAAAAAGCCGGCTTCATGAAGCAAGTTGTGCGCGGTATAAAATTGCAGGCCGAATCTAATCTTCCATTATTTTATGAAAATAAAAATCAATCGTGATTAAACCTTGAACAATTTATAGTGTCTATGTGTTTTTAGGTATCTAATTGGAAGGATCAAGAAGGTCATTTGACCGTTTGTTGGCAGCGGGAACCTCTCATAATATAATTATAGTACACACTGTACGAAAAACCGTACTTTTAAAAAAAAAATATTTTAATGCGAAATTTCATCCTATTTATAGGTTTATTAATGTCCTTCAATCTTGCAGCTCAGCCCCCAGGTGGCGGAGGGGGTAAGCGTGGAGCGGGTGACCAACCCGGAGACAAAAAAGGAGAAATCTTTGGAAACGTTATAGACTCTGTTTCAAACGAGAGTTTGGCATATGTTACCGTTCTAGCGTTGAAGCAACCTGAGAATAAAGCCATTGGCGGCGGAGTAACGAGTGATAACGGTAACTTTTCTATTGTTGACCTACCTGTCGGAACATACGAACTAAAAATTAGTTTTGTAGGCTATGACACTAAGTTTATTAAAGGAATTAAGCTGACAGAAGATCAAATCACCTATAATTTAAAGGATTTAAAATTTTCACCAAGAGTGTTAGATGTTGTTGAGGTAAATGGAGATGTTCCAGAAATTAGATATGAGATTGATAAGAAAATAATTAATGTAGAAGATCAAATCAATACTGACGGGCAAACGGCCATTGAGATTTTGGAAAATATTCCTTCTATATCAGTAAGCGCAGATGGAACCGTGAGTTTAAGAGGGAGTTCAAGTTTTACCTTATTAATTGACGGGATTCCAACAATTTTAGATGCGAATGATGCGCTTGCCACCATTCCTGCAAGTACAATAAAAGACATTGAAATTATCACCAATCCATCAGCGAGATATGACGCCGAGGGAACTAGTGGCGTAATTAATATCATTACAAAAAAGAATAAATTACAAGGTGTGAGCTGTTTGATTAATTTGAGCGCTGGTCGATTTGATAATTACGCGGGTGATATTGCCCTCAATTTAAAAAAGAATGCTTTTACGTTTGATTTAAATGCAAACATAAGTGAGCGAGGTCGTCCCAATCAAACAACGCAAACACGAACCACAACTTATGATAGTGTTGTAAATGTTTTGCGAAGCGAAGGTGAAAGCAATTGGAAACTTGAAGGTTGGGGCCTAGGTGCAGGAGTGCAGTGGGCACCTAATAACAGTCATGTTCTTGTTTTGAGAGGGAAACTAAGAACTATGAATATGCTTCCGTATTCTGATTATGCCTACCTCAATTATGATAACGATTCTTTGATTTCAGATTTTTATAATGAGCAGAACAATAACATTGATTTTACCAATAGTTCAACAAGTCTATATTATCAATACAACATTAAGCGAAATAAAGAGCATAACATTAGTGTTAAGGCCGTATTGAATATTAAAGATGTGGTTCAATTTGACACTACTTTATCGTTTAATAATGATGGGTCGATTCGTTCTGGGAACTTATTTAAAGAAACTGGGCCTTCGAGTTCTTATCGCTTCAATGTCGATTATAAATTGCCTTTAAAAAATAGCCGAAAATTTGAGGCGGGCTTTCAGTCACAATTTGGCACTAGTGGAGACATTGGTGAAAATTATGTTTATAATACAACTACCTCAATCTACGATTTTGATCCTTTATTGAGCTCTGATGTTGATTATGTGCGAGACATTCACGCTGGTTATTCCATGTTTAGCGGAAAGCATAAAAGTTTAGGCTATCAATTGGGCTTAAGAGCGGAGTATACCCTCAGAAATATTTCATCTTCAACTGCTACAAATTTCACTGAAATTAACCGATTAGATTGGTTTCCTTCAGCGCATTTTTCGTATAGTTTAAAAAATAAGAGTCAATTTTTATTGAGCTATTCTCGCCGAATTGAGCGTCCACGTAGTTATTTCTTTGAGCCGTTTATTACATGGGAAGGACCTTTTAACGTGCGTAGTGGAAATCCGAATTTGCAACCTGAATATATCAATGCTTTTGAAGTCAGTTATATTAAACCAATTAAACGTAAAGGTTTCTTTAGTGTTGAAGGTTATTTCAGAAAAAGCAGTGGCATTATTAATCGAATTTCTACCGTGTACGAAGAAGGAATTTTAATTAGTCAACCATACAATATTGGTACTTCTGAGGCATACGGATTAGAAACAACCTTAAGTTATAACATAAAAAAATGGTGGAAAATTAATGCCAGCGGAAATGCTTATTTGTTTAATTTATCGGGGTCATTAAATGACGTGGATTATAGCACCGAATCGTTCAATTATTCGGGTAGACTTACAAATACCTTTACCGTAAAAGGTTTTATGATTCAATTGGTATCTCGATACAAAAGTGGTTCAGTGGTAGCACAAGGAGAGAGTTTCGATTCATTTTCTCAGGACATTTCTGTAAGAAAGAGTTTCATGAAAAAACGTTTTTCCGTTTCACTTTCTGGACGTAATATTTTTGGAACTGAGCGCCGTGGATCAATCACAACCACTGAAAATGTTGAGTTTTACTCAATCTCTAAACCGCTTGCTCCGCAAATTATGTTATCGGTTTCAATTAAATTGAATAATTATCAAAAAGTGTTTGGGCGTAGCGAGCAATTGGATGACTTTTAGACAATTATAATCTCTCAAAAGATAAGAGCTACGTATACGTGATAGTCTATATTCCTACTAATATACCTGTCTGAATAATGGATGTGATTTACAGGTTCACCATCATCAAACTGTTCGTAATAAGTGCTTTTTACACTTGCTTCTCCTTGCATATACCTTGCGCCAATAGACCAAGTTGCAATAGTGTTATGATAATTTTTAATTTTAAATCGATAGCCAAATTCAAATTGTAGGGCGCCATAAAATTCCCATCCGCTAGGTTTGTGTTTAAATTTATCTGTCGTAAATGTTTTTTTAGAATAAGCACTGGTATCAACTGGATAATAGTTTATGACTTGTTGTTGTTGACGTATCTTATGAGGTCCTCCACTTATTATGCTCTTAATGAAAACGCGTTCGGCTCTTAAGCAAAGACTGTAGCTAGGACCAATTTGCACAAAATGATGGATTCCTTTCGTGAGTTCAATTAGATCTGAGTGTGGTTTATCATTTGGCTGAAAGTAATTGATTAAAGCACCATAATAGCTCTTATAATCTCCTCCATAAAATTCGAAAAAAAAAAATGATTTTTGGTTATTCCCAATTCAGCAGATAATCTGAAAGCAATAAATCCGGGATGAAAATAAGGGCTATCTTCTAAGTGATATGCCGTGGCTAAACCTATTGGCTCATAGAATTGAATGCATATATCCTCATGTGCTGTCTTACTTTTTAATCTGTTATTTGAACCGGGAAGCTGTGCAATATTGGTGAATTGTAAAAAAAATAGCGCAGGCTAGAGGATGTAATTTTCTAATGTGTTGGTTTGGTTGATGACTTTTTTGGATAACCTTATCGTTCAATTTAAGCGAATATAGGCATAGGCTTTTTGAAGTGACAACTGTTTTGCGAAGCACTTAAATTCTATTTGCGATAATCGCAAAAAGTCAAAATCAATGTTTAAACATGTATTTGGATTGAGATTTTATTTCTATCTTGTATGGTCAATTAAAGAAGCTCAGAAATTCGGCTCTAAGTGATGGCTGAATTTTACTTTTAAACTGAAAGAAGAATTACGAATTATAAACGGTTATGGATAGAGAAATTGTAAAAGAATATACAAACGGTGAATTAACAATTGTATGGAAACCAAAATCATGCATTCATCCCGCTGAGTGCATAAAAGCGCTTCCTAACGTATACAATCCAAATGAAAAACCTTGGATTAAAGCAGAAAATGGAACCACGGATGAATTAAAAGTAAAATTGCTAAATGCCCATCAGGCCCATTAAGTTATTATATGAATCGTGAGGAAAATCAGGAAGCTTTAACTACAAGTACAAAAGTGGAGGTCTTGAAAAACGGTCCTTTATTAGTTTATGGCACCATTGAGGCAAAAAATAAAGACGGTAATACTGAAACGAAGAACAAAACCACGGCATTTTGTCGTTGCGGCGCTTCAGGAAATAAACCGTATTGTGACGGTTCGCATATTAAAGTAGAATTTAAAGATTAAAAGAAATTAAAATGGAAAATAATATTATTCAAATAGCTCCTTTAGGCTTTCCTTGGGAAACACAGGATCCTTTTTTGTTTTGTGCCTATCATAATGACGCTTACCCGGCCGGGAATGGCGAAATGGGGGTCAAGACTGCAGATTTAAAAGGCAGAAGAATGGGGCAAGATTTTGTAGTTAAAGATGGATTTAGAATGTATCACGGCAGAGAAGTGCCAGGGTTTCCATACCATCCTCACAGAGGGTTTGAAACTATTACAATTAATAAACAAGGCGCCGTGGATCATTCCGACTCGCTGGGAGCTGCAGGACGTTTTAAAGGGGGTGATGTGCAGTGGATGACTGCTGGGAAAGGTATTCAACATTCCGAGATGTTTCCACTTTTGAACGACGAAAAACCAAACCACTTAGAAATTTTTCAGGTTTGGCTTAATCTTCCAAAAGCGGACAAGTTTGTTGATCCGCATTTTAAAATGCTATGGAAAGAAGACATTCCTGTCGTGAAAGAAACAAACACGAAAGGGAAGTCTGCCACTGTGGATTTAATTGCAGGCGACTTAGGAGAGAAAAAAGCAGCTAAACCAACACCAAATTCTTGGGCCGCAACTGTCGACCATCATGTGCGTGTTTTAACAGTGAAAATTGAATCAAGCGCCAAATGGACGCTTCCTGCAACGGACGCATCTGCTGATAGAAATATTTATTTTTATTCAGGCGATAAATTGATTGTTGATGGTTTATCGATTGAAAAGGACCATCAAGTTACCTTGAATGCTGATTTTGATATTGTTTTAGAAAATAAAAGCGAGGAAGACGCCTTTCTCTTGATTTTAGAAGGTAAGCCTATTGGCGAACCCTTAGCACAACATGGACCGTTTGTCATGAATACCTTTGAAGAGATTCAACAAGCCATTGCAGATTATCAGCGCACACAATTTGGCGGATGGCCTTGGGCAGAGCGTGAAAAAACACATGCGGCAAATAAAGGTAGGTTTGCATTACATGCTGATGGAACAGAAGAAAATAAAGGATAGAAGTGAAACCAAATTTAATTTTATTACACGGTGCTTTCGGAAGTAAGCAGTATTTAAATGACCTGAAAGAGCGACTAAAAAGCGATTTTGAGGTTTCACCCTTGATTTCGAAGTGCAAATAAAGTCTACTAAAAACAAAAGACTAATAGCTGTATCGCTAGACCCCATAGCGCAGAACATCAGTTCGACTGATTTGACTTGATAAAACGAAGCGAATATCAAGTCAAATTATATCGAGAACAAGGACTAACCACTAAAAAATCTTATTATTATGTCCGTTAACCAATTTAGTATATATGAAAATCAAGTACATCTTTCAGGCGATATAAGCATTTGTATTAATCTCTCGTGGCGGCAAGCCTGTAGTGGTGGAAACGGAAAATTCTTTCGCTGAATTAACTGAAATAATGTACGATATAGGCGATGACCTCTACAAATATTCCTTTTGGAGCAAGTGCATTTGATCAAGTAATGCAAGAGCCTGCAGATACCTTTTTCCAATATATTCCACAAGTATAGGGATCATATGAATATGAATGCACTCCACATGCCCCATCAATGGCTAGTCAGTTTAAAGTTGTAGATAGTTTAAACACCATAATTGCAAATATTGAAAATTTAATTTTACTTTACCCCAATCCAACAAATAATCTTATTACAGTTGATATAAACGGTTATAATTGTTCATTTAATATTGAGATTTACGACCTTCAAGGAAGGTTATTAGAAACTACCAATAAAACATCAATATCACTTAAAAAGGATTCTAAAGGAATCTATGTATTTAGAGCAAGTTATGGAGACAAAACTGAAGAAATGAGAGTTCTCAGACAATAATTTCCTAATCCTTTTATTAAGTTTTCTCCATTAAAATTTTAGGTTCTATATGAGTCCATAGAGATTAATTGTATATTTGATTATTATGAAAAGGATATTTATTTTTTTGCTTTTTAGTATTGTTATTTTTCAAACCAATGCTCAAATAAATCCAAATGGAATCCCAATTAAATTCAACGCTGGAGATTGGAAGCTTGTAAGTGATGATTTTGGAATGTGTATGTTGGGGCATGATGTTATTGCAGGTCCTATTCTCATTATTGAACATGTGAACTCTGATATTGAAGCATTAAAAAAGCAGTTGGAATCCGGTTATGAGGAAGAAGGAATGCAACTCTTTCCCTCAAATAGTGCAAAAGTGGAAGGTAATAATAATGTATCTATAAACTATAGTGGAAATGCACAAGGAAGTTCCATTAAAGCAAAAGCAATAGGTATTTTGAGTAATAAGAGCTATTGCAAAGGTTTAGTAATTCTCATATTAACGGAAACTTCGGCCGATGACACAAAACAAAAGGATGCCATTAAAAAAATAGCTCAAAGTATAGAATACATTAAGCCTACTGACCCTCAGAACTGGAAATCAAAATTAAATGGGCAAAAACTAGTAGATCGTGAATCACATTCATCAAGTGATTCGTCCCCTGACGGAAGTTTTTACGTAAGTGTTTCTAAGAATAGCTCAAGTATATATAGCTTCTGTAGTGATGGTACATTTAGGTATGATTATTCATCCTCTTCATCTTCTTCTGGAAGTGGTCTAGATTCAAATATGGATAAAGATAGTTACAGTGAACAAGGACAATGGGTAATTGCAACTATTAATAATACACCAATGGTTAAATTTATGTATACCAGCGGATTAATTGAATATCACGAAATTAGCCGACATGAAAGTGGACATTACTATCTAAATGGAAGTCAATATACAAAAGGACCTAGTGACTATTGCAAATAGACCAATTCATATAAAATGCCCCTTAGATTTAACAGTTATTTTAGCTAATTCTGCATGAATCCATTGGGCTTTTACTTAACAATCTTTTGGCTTCTATATAAAGCTATATGCTTATGCCTCAGTATCTCCATACATTGGTAATCTAATTATCTTCCTTTACAACTTACGAGAATAGAAAATATGAGAAAAAAATAAATAATATTTAGTAAATTATAAAAATAAATTGCAAAAAGCCCTGAAAAACTACTCTAAATGATATTTGTTTTTGGCGTTGCAATTTGCATAGCGGGGCTTTAGGTTTAGTTATGCTTTTAAGAAAAGTGGGACGACCCAAGGCGGATGCGCTAATAGATGAGGTGAGCATGGAGCAGATGGCGAAGGATAAGCAATAACTTAAAAAACATCCCCATGCTAAAATAAAATTCAACTACAGAAGCATAGATTATACTGCCAAAATTCACTTATTGAGACGTAAAGCTCAAGTGGGCGAAACGGTGTTGGTGGCTTTCAAGGATGAATCTCCTGAAAAGCCAGTGATGTATGCTCCAAAACAAGAAACTATCGTTGTTATTTTAGTCATGTCAATTGGATTGAGCCTGATTGGAGTCAGTGTGTTTGTAATGAATTATTTCGATCTTTGGTAAAAAATAGTATTAAATGGAAAAGGAAACAGTCATTTCAGCAGTAGTTGCACATTTTAAAAAAGAATTTGCGCACGAATCCACAGGACACGATTGGTACCATATAGAACGGGTTTGGAAGAATGCCAAAACAATTAACATCAAAGAGGGAGGAGATACTTTTATAGTGGAGCTGGGTGCTTTGTTGCACGATATAGCCGATCATAAATTTGTGGAAGATGCGGATAATATTTCTGAAAAAAGAACCAGAGATTTGTTGGGCGGTCTTGGTGTACCTGATGAGTTCATTGACAAAGTATTACATATCGTATTGAATTGTTCTTTTAAAGGAGGAGTTGGCGCCAATAAAATGAAATCGCTTGAAGGACTTATTGTTCAAGATGCAGATAGATTAGACGCAATAGGTGCTATTGGCGTGGCGCGAACATTTGCTTTTGGTGGTAAGTTTGGGAATTTGCTATTTGATCCAGATGTGGCGCCCTCTACCTTTAAATCCGCCGAGGAGTACCGAAAGAAACGAACACATACCATCAATCATTTCTATGAAAAATTATTACTTTTAAAGGATGGTATGAATACTACCACCGGACTAGAAATGGCGGAAGGTAGACATAGCTATATGGAATCGTTTTTAGAACAGTTTTATGGAGAGTGGAACGGAGAACTATAAAACAATTTTATTGAATGAAAACCGTTTAAGCAACAACCTATTGATAAGTTTATGAAAAAAATAATTTTAATAATCACCCTCTTTTTTGCAACTACAGCCATGAGTCAAGGTGTAAAATTTGGATTAAATATTTCTCCTTCTTGGAAACTGAAATTGACCAAACAAAAAGGAACGGGATTGCGCTCCAGTCAGGGTGGTTATGGTTTTAACGTCGGAATCCCGATCAAATATTGGATTAATGAATTTACGTCGTTCAATACTGGACTTGATTATGAATTTACAGCCTTCGATAGTTATAATAACGGGTTTTTAGTTTCGAGCTTTAGATTTAATTCGCTTCATCTTCCACTTATGTTTAACATTCATTTGAGCGGACCATTATATGCCATGGTAGGTTCAGGTATTATTTATAATATGTCAGTACGAGATCTGAATATCCTTGCTGGAAGCGATTTGTCGGATCAATCTAATAATATACAACCATACCTAGGTCTTGGTATAAACTCTTTAATCGAAAAAGATTTTGGATATTTTGAAGTCGGTGTGCAGGGCCGTTATCAATTACTGGATATTTGGAAAAGCACATACGAGCCTGAGGAGAATTTTAATTCGCATTTGGTATCATTGGACCTAGTTTTGCGTTATTACTTTTAGATTTTGGAAGGAGGCATCTGTTTCAGGCAAACCAAATAGGATTTACTCAGGACTCAAGACTAGAGACTAGCAACAAGAAACGAATAAAAAAAGAGTTAAAAACCTGTAACCAAAACGGCAATTTCAATTAATATAAACTAGTTACGTGTCGCAATGGTATAGTTATTTCAAATTCCAAATCGTAACAAACCTTATAGTTGAAGTTGTTTTCTATGAATGCTACTTCTGCAAAACGCTTAAAAGAATGAATTTGAATAAAAAATTACCTATTCTACTCACCCTATTACTTTTTGCACAATTTGCTGCGTTTTCTCAAGATGAGGAAGATGAGTCTTGTGCTGCACCAGAAGATAAAGCGGTGGTAAAGCTTTTAAAAGCAGCCGAGAGTACTAAAAACGATAATCGAGAACGCCTAATGGCTTATACAGAAGCTGTTGACTTGGCACCTGAAAACGCTTTTGTCTATTACTCATATGCACAATTCAATTTCAAAAAAGCCGAAAATGTAGAGGCTAGTTTTAATCAAGGTCGTGCAAACTATAATCAATTATCTGCAGCCTATAAAGGCTCGGCAAATACCTATAAAAAAGTAATTGAACATTGTCCCGACTTTCATTCGGATTGTTATTATAAATTAGGTTATATCTATGGCTTATTGGGTGATCAAGCGCAAGCAATGCATTATTTCACGGAGTATGTTGATTTTGATTCGAAAGATCCAGAAAAATATGATGAGAATTATACAAAGAATAAAGCCGCCATTTTAGAAAGTCAACCAAATGCAGAATTTTTTGAAGAGTTTTATGCAAATGTAGTGCCATTTGATCCTTCAGAGGTTCGTAATGTTTCTTCTACAAAAGATGAGTATTTACCAATTATATCACCAGATAATGAATTGATTTTTTATACGCGAAGAGGAACAACTGATGATCCTGGTGGAGTTGTTAAAGGTGTAGTTGAATCGTTTACCATGAGTCAACGTGATAATGCCAGCGTTGATTTTGATGGAGGAGAACCCTTGAGAGCGCCTTTTAATACGTCGCAATTCGATAATTACGGTGGAGTTTCGTTGTCTATTGATAATAAGGAAATGTTTATCTGTGCTTGTCAAGAGGTGGACTATCAAGAACACGCAAATTGTGACATTTATGTCACAACTTTTGAAAAATCAGATAAACAAAAAAACTTCTTTAAATGGTCGCCATTAGTGAACTTGGGATCAAAAGTAAATACACCTGATGGTTGGGAGGCTCAACCGACACTATCTCCTGATGGTAATACTCTTTATTTTGCCACTTGGCGAGAAGGTTCGCAGTTGACAGATATTTATTTTTCAACGCGACAAGAAGATGGTTCGTGGTCACAAGCTAAGCCGGTTCCTGGTCCAGTAAATTCTCCAGGTCATGATAAAGCGCCTTTCATTCATCAAGATAGTGAGACCATGTATTTTGTGTCTGATTGCACGAATGAACGCATGGGCGCTGGTGGAGCAGATATTTTTTATACTAGAAAAGATGACGTTGGAAAATGGATGGAACCTACAAATATTGGACATCCAATAAATACGAGTGGAAGTGAAGTAGCTTTTGTTGTTTCAACGGATGGACATTTAGCCTATTACACTACACGCGGACCAAAAACGAAGGGTTTTGACATTTATTATTTTGAATTATATGAAGAAGCTCGTCCGCAAAAAGTGGTGTTTTTTAAAGGGGAGATAAAGAATGAAGTGGGTGACCCCGTGAAGGATGCTGTTGTTGAAATTTCGTATAAAGAAACCGGTGAAAGTGTTGAAGTGAAAGTAAATGGAGATGATGGTAAATTTGCGGCCATTATTAATGTTGATGAGGATATCGAGCAGGATGTTATGATTTCGGTAAAAAAAGAGGGACATTCTTTTGATACGAAATTGGTTAAAGCCGAGGATCTAAAATCAGATGAGGTCTTCCCAGATGAAGAAATTGCAATGGAGATTGATGTCATTGAAGTGGGGAGAGCATTTACAATTGAAAATATTTTATATGAAACGGATTCGTATGTCCTATCTTCTGATTCGAAATTTATATTGGATCAGTTTGTGAAATTTTTAATTGAACATCCAACAGTAACCGTTACCATTGAAGGACATACAGATGATGTTGGTAATAATGCGAGCAATAAGGTGCTAAGCGCCAATCGTGCTGAAGGAGCAATGCAATACATTGTTTCTAAAGGCATTGATCAATCGCGTTTAAAGTCTGCGGGTTTTGGTGAAGCAAAACCTAAAGTACCAAATACTTCGGAAGCAAATCGTGCTCAAAATAGACGTACTGATTTCTTAATTACGGATTACTAATCCGTGAATTTTAATACTTTTGGCGATAAATAAATTTCCATGTTCACGCCTACCAATAAGTTAATTGATCTCTTACCATATTTCAAAAATAAATTAGGAGCGCTCTATCCGGAACGTGAGTTAGAAAACTTGTTTTATTGGGTCTGTGATGTAAAGTTTGGCCTGCAAAAATTTCAGGTAAAACAGGGTGATAGCAGACTGACAGAATCTGAGTTGTTAGCTGTTCGAAACATAGTTAATCGACTTGAAAAATACGAACCTATCCAATATATTTTAGGCGAAACAGAATTTTATAATTGCAAAATTAAGGTAGATGCCAATACGTTAATTCCACGGCCAGAGACAGAGGAACTTGTGGAGTGGGTATTGGACCACACATTTAATGGCGCCCGAATATTGGATATTGGAACCGGAAGTGGTTGTATACCTATTGCTTTGAAAAAAAGTTTTGCCTCACTCGAAGTTTCGGCTATTGATATTTCAACCACGGCAATTGCGACAGCAAAAGAATCAGCAGAATTAAACGAAGTGAATATTGAATTTATCGAAATGGATATTCTCGATCCGAATTTAGAAGCCTTGAAAGAATACGATATAATTGTCAGTAATCCACCATACGTGCTAGAGTCTGACAAGGTGAATATGCATCATAATGTACTTGTCTTTGAGCCGCACTTGGCACTTTTTGTCGCTGATAAAAATCCACTGTTATTTTATAAAGCCATTGCAAAAATTGGATTAGATATACTATCCAAAAGTGGTTTTCTTTTTTTTGAAATTCATAAAAATTTTGGAACCGAAACGATTGAGATGCTTAGGCAATTAGGGTATCAAAACATTGAATTACGTCAAGATATACAGGGCAAAGATCGAATGATTCGGTGTACACGAGTGTAAATATGCGATTCAATAAAAAAGTTAAATTCTATTGCCTTCTAACTAATTACACATTTTCAATCACCATAGCAGAAGCACCGCCGCCGCCGTTGCAAATTCCCGCAGCACCATATTTACCACCATTCTGCTTAAGTACGTTGATCAAAGTCACAATAATTCTTGATCCTGAATTTCCAAGCGGATGTCCTAGTGAAACTGCTCCACCATTTACATCAACCTTTGTAGGATCTAAACCTAGTTCTTTCGTATTTGCCAATCCAACTACTGCAAACGCTTGGTTTAATTCCCAATAATCAATATCAGAAATGGCTAAACCGGCTTTTGCTAATGCAACAGGTACCGCTTTTGAAGGTGCCGTAGTAAACCATTCTGGTTCATGAGCAGCATCACCATATCCTACAATTTTTGCGATTGGTGTTAGTCCATATTTTTCAACCGCTTCTGCACTTGCTAAAATCAAAGCAGATGCTCCATCATTTAGTGTAGATGCATTAGCCGCTGTTACAGTTCCTTCTTTGTCAAACACAGGACGCAATGTTGGAATTTTTTCCATTTTCACGTTTTTATATTCCTCGTCTTCTGAAACTATAATGGCGTCTCCTCTTCTTTGTGGTACCTCTACGGGAACAACTTCATCATTAAATTTTCCAGCAGCCCATGCCGCAGCAGATCTTCTGTATGATTCAATTGTAAAGGCATCTTGTTCTTCGCGAGAAAAATCTTTTTCAGTCGCACACTTCTCTGCACAAACTCCCATATGAACATGGTTGTAAACATCTGTTAGACCATCCTTCACCATTCCGTCAATCATCTTTACGTCACCTAATTTAGTGGCCTTACGCGCATTGTAATAATGAGGAACACTGCTCATGTTCTCCATTCCGCCCGCTACAACTATTTCGTTATCTCCAGCTATTATAGATTGTGTGCCTAAACTCAATGCCTTCATTCCTGAAGCACAAACTTTGTTTACAGTTGTACAAGGAACATTGTTTCCAATACCTGCAAAAATTGCAGCTTGTCTTGCTGGCGCTTGTCCTAAATTGGCAGACATTACATTTCCCATAAATACTTCGGTTACCGCATCCGCTGCAACATTGCCTTTGGCTAATGCTCCTTTTATCGCTGCTGCTCCAAGTTGAGTTGCTGGAACTGTTGATAATGCTCCTCCAAAACTACCAATTGGTGTTCGAACTGCTGATATTATATAGACGTCTTTCATTGTATATTGAATTTTAAATTATCGATTTTGAATTGCTTTGCCCCACTTTTGATGTGGAAAGAAGCGACTTGTTATAATGCGCAAATTTACGATTCTAAGTCGAATATTTAAAGAAAATGACTGCAAAAAAAATGCCTACCATAAAGGATGGATTGTATTTCTGTTTATTTTTTTTCAGTTCAATATATCCATTCTCTTAAGTTGGCCCTATTTCATCAAACTCTTCCCATATTCCGAATACTCAAACTGAGTAACAGCGTAGTTTTAAATCTGCATGAACAGTTTCTTGAGTTACTGGATGAACAATATTAATTTTCCTACATTCCATTTGGTAAATACTCGCTTTTAAATCGGAGAGGTCTCAACGTTTAATTCAAATGTGTTATTTTTAATGTCACGTGTAAAACAACATTATGTTCGGATTTTTTAAGAAGAAAAAAAAGTTAGCGGCTATAGATAAAGTGTATTGAACTAGCCGCGAAAAGGTGGATGCAATCGGTTTTGATGTCGAAGCTTTTTTGGCGGCAGGTGAGGATGTTTTCATCTTTTATTATTTCGAAGAAACCAAAAAATGGGTGGAATATTTACTAAACGAAAAGCAAATTGAATTCACTGATTTGGGTAAGGCCAATCGCGCCACAAAGGCAATGCTTGTTCCCGCTAAAGATATTAATCCTTCCAGTCGTTTGATCGATTCTTTACGGAGGTATTCTGATGCCAATTCCTCACAGTTTTTATTCGCGAATCGATATCCAATATAAACGAAAGAGGTAAATATTTTAGAAGATTTATCAACCTTGCATGATGAAGTTATTCAACCTTGTTTTTATCTTTCTTTAGATGATCCTTTAATGGAAGTTTTTGGTTCGGATAGAATTAAAGTAATTATGGACCGCATGGGTTATAAAGAGGGGAAGTTGATTCAGCATGCTATGGTAACCAAGTCCATTTCCATAGCACAGCAAAAGCTTGAAGGTAATGTTGACCAAGAAAACAGAGCCGATTCGCAAGAAGAATGGTTTGAACGGAATTTACCAGGGGGAGCTTAAATGCTTGACTGTAATAGTGATGTCAATCTCTTGTAGAATCACCCAGCTTCCAATTCATAATTTTACGCTTTTTTTTCTAAGGTAGGTAAGTGATTTCTCTACCATTCCACGTAACTAAATCATTTGGGATTTTAGTGTTCGGCTCAACTTTAAGCCTTGAACCCAAGTTTTTTTACGTTGTGTTTTCCCACTTATATCATAAACGCATACTTGCATTTTTAGTCGTCTATGCTTCCTGAAATCCACAATTGAATCATATTGAATGTTTCCATTCTTATAATAACTCAGTAAACGATAATAAAAGATCTATTCATTCGATTCGCTCGAGCAGTAATTAGAATCCATGATAATATTCCCTAAACTATCATGGGTTTGATGACCAGACATTTGCAATTCTCCAAAATATCCAGAGTAGTGCGTCACTTGAATTCTTTCAAAATCGGGCGATTTACTCCATAAACTATCAGGATTTAAGTATTGTGAAACCCCAACTGTTGATATTAGTAACAAGATTAAAATACCCTTCATAATTATTGTATGCAAAATTATAGAAGTTTCCACAATAAAAGAGAGAAAGCCTATTTGTGCTGAAAAAAAGACTATTATTTATTCTCCGAGGTTATATTTATCGACATGTGGTTGTCCCCAAATATTATCTTTCATCCGATAAATCACTTCACAATCTTCCAATTCACCGCAAATTGAATCCACTGTGCCCCAAGCGTAATTGCATGACCCAATTATCTCTCCGTTCTTATAGGTTTTTTACAATTTTTTAATCGTATTAATGTTATCATTTTTCTTATTGCAATTAAAAACCAGGGTCATGATGAAGAGCAGTCCAATCGCGTATCTTAAATTTTTCATTTGTTTCGGAATTTATGTCATTCGTGTTTCATAGATTGATGTGCTGAATGTTTAAAGGATTGCATTTGCCAATTTTTAAGCCCTTTTCTCACAACAATGTAACTTTACGTGATTCATTTTGTTCCTTTAAGTGCATATTTGCATTCAATCCAGCATGGACAAAAATATAGTTGCCGTGTTCGTAATAAGGATTGCATTGCGAATTAAATTTCCAATGTGCCGGGTCAACTTTTTCTGCCCAATTTAGATCATCTCCAATTTGATACGCACTAAGCGTTTGACTGCCTCCAAAATACAGCCACTCCATCAACTTATCAGCGTTCTTTTTGGCAGAATGCATCATAATTTCATGATTGCCTAAAGTAAATTAAAAATTATAATTACGCTTATTGGAAATTAACCAGTCTAAAACTTGTTTGCTTTTTGGACCCCGATCAACACAGTCTCCAAGAAAAACAACAAGATCATCTTTCTTTATTATTCCTTTGTACGAATATTTTAATTAAAGCATTGAAATATCCATGAATATAGCCAATTTCGCCTGTTTTTATTCTGCTGTGATTAGTGGTTTTGTACCAGATTAATGTGCGGAAATAAATCCAACTCTAACGAGAAATAAGGCGTTGAAAATGAATTTAATTTCACGAAGCAAAGTCCATCTAAATTGCAGTTTAATTGTTCTAATTTTAAATTATTGATTTTTAGTGATTTAATCCAAGCAATAATATTGTGCAACTATTTGCATAGATGTCTGAAAAACACTATTTTTGCAGCCCGTTTAACGGTAAACGGACCGACACCTGATCGGAACTATATTTATAACCTCTCAATAATCAGGGAATTGAGATACAAAAATTAATGCCAAAATGGCTGAAGAAAAAATAAACAAGGAAGAAGTTTCTGAAGAAGCAACTGCAAAAGTTGAAGAGACTTTTGAGACAACTGTTGAAGAAACATTAGAAGCAGTAGCAGAAACGACTGAAGAAGTAGTAGAAGAAGCAGCGCAAGTTGTGGAAGAAGCTACTGAAGAAGTAGTAGCAGAAAAAGCTGAAGAAGCTCCGGTTACTGAAAAAGTAGACGTTGAAGCTGAAGCTGCTGCTGAAGCACCTGTTGAAAAAGAATTCGATTGGTACGCTTACGAAAACGATGGACACACTCCAGCGGAGATTGCTGAAATGAATGAAATCTATGACGGAACCTTGAATTCAATTCAAGAAAAAGAAGTTATTGATGGAAAAGTGATCATGTTAACACAAAAAGAAGTTGTAGTAAATGTAAACTACAAGTCAGAAGGTGTTATCGCGATTAACGAATTCAGATACAACCCAGAATTAGCGGTTGGTGATACAGTTGAAGTATTTGTTGAACAATTAGAAGACAAATATGGACAATTGGTATTGTCTCACAGAACGGCACGAACACACAGAGCTTGGCAACGAGTGAATGACGTATTGAAAACAGGAGAAATCATTACAGGTTTTGTTAAATGCAGAACTAAAGGTGGTTTAATTGTAGACGTATTTGGAATTGAGGCATTCTTGCCAGGTTCTCAAATTGATGTGAAACCAATCCGTGACTACGATCAGTTTGTAGGAAAGAACATGGAGTTCAAAGTTGTTAAAATCAACCACGAATTCAAAAATGTTGTTGTTTCTCACAAAGCGCTTATCGAAGCTGAGTTGGAAGAACAAAAGAAACAAATTATCGGTGGTCTTGAAAAAGGTCAGATCTTGGAAGGAACTGTTAAAAACATTACTTCTTACGGAGTCTTTATTGACCTAGGTGGTGTTGACGGATTAATCCATATTACAGATCTATCTTGGGGTAGAGTAAATCACCCAGAAGAGATTGTTACATTGGACGAGAAGATCAATGTTGTAATCTTAGACTTTGATGATAACAAGAAAAGAATTGCACTAGGATTGAAACAATTACAACCACATCCATGGGATGCGTTGGATGATTCAACAAACGTTGGTGACAAAGTAAAAGGTAAAGTTGTTGTAATCGCTGATTACGGTGCATTTATCGAGATTGCTGCTGGTGTTGAAGGATTAATCCACGTTTCTGAAATGTCATGGTCTCAGCACTTAAGAACTGCTCAGGACTTTATGAAAGTTGGAGATGAGGTTGAAGCAGTTGTTTTAACTTTAGATAGAGAAGAGCGCAAAATGTCATTAGGTATTAAGCAATTAATGCCAGACCCTTGGGCTGATATCGAAACTAAATACCCAGTAGAATCTAAGCACAATGCAGTGATTAGAAACTTTACTAACTTCGGTGTATTTGTTGAATTAGAAGAAGGAGTAGACGGATTGATTCATATTTCTGACCTTTCTTGGTCTAAGAAAGTGAAGCACCCATCTGAATTCTGTAAAGTTGGAGATAAATTAGACGTTGTCGTTCTTGAATTAGATCGTGACAACAGAAGAATTTCTCTAGGGCACAAACAATTGGAAGAAAATCCATGGGATGTGTTTGAAACAACTTTTGCTGAAGGTTCAACTCACCAAGGAACAATTATTGAAGAGAAAAAAGACAAAGCTGCAATCGTATCTTTACCTTACGGTGTTGAAGGAATCTGTCCTAAGAAACACTTGAGGAAAGAAGACGGTTCAAATGCTGTTGCTGAAGAAACACTTGATTTTAAAGTGATTGAATTCAACAAAGATGCACGCAAAATTGTTGTTTCTCATACAAGAATGTTCGAAGCTGGAGAAGATAAACCAATAGCTAAGAAGAAGCCTTCTAAAGGTGCTGCCAAAAAGACCGGTGGCGGAAACAAGGCTGTTAGTGCAAACAATAGTTCAAACGAAAAAGCCACTTTAGGTGATTTGGATGCGCTATCAGCATTAAAATCTGAAATGGAAAAAGGAGAGAAGTAAGATTCTTAACTTTGTATACTGAAGCTTTAGCTGAGGTATGCATTCTAAATATTGAAAACCCGTCTTTTAATAGACGGGTTTTTTAATGCCCCATTTTTTCCAAATAGCCATTGAAATATTTTGTTTCGTGAAGAGTCGCTATATTGGCAGCCCTAACTAACGTAAATAACCTAATGCTATGAGATTATCGGTTCTAATAATTATTGGACTTTCTTTTATTATTTTTTCTTGCGGAACCCTAAAAGAGGGCGTTTCAACGACAAAAGATGCGCTGAATAAAACAACCAAACAAGTTTATCAATCCGCAATAGAGAGCGCCATGTCTCCGTCACCTGAAAAAGTCGCTACAAACCTTGTAGCCATAAATAAACAAAATGAAAATTTAACATGGAAAACGGTAAATGGCGAAGACTATTTATTGGTTGTGTCTTGGAAAGGAGATGCATCTTACTATGAAGCTTATTTAGATTCAAGCTTTTATCCTAAGCAGCAATGGGAAATATGGGTAATAACATCTCCGCAATTATTAACCGTTTTTAGTCAAGAGGATGTTTTGGATACGAATATGCGTTTAAAACAAATGCTTGGTCTTCCTCCGGATTCAACGTACAATTACTTTGTTGAGTTTTAGGTTAAACCAGCCAATCTATTCCGCCCTTGTCCGGACAAGGAAATAACCGATCAAAAATGCGATTTATGCTTTCCAAATGGAACAGACTCTTCCTATATTAATTGGGTAAACGACAACCGCATTAATCATTATTACCAGTGCGAACTCTATGATCAATATCCTTGGTCGCAACTTGGTTATACTTACGATTGGAGCGTTAAAAATATTGATCATGTTGGCTTGAGTGAATTTGTAATTAAACCGGAAGTAAATATTATTGTTGAGGCGATCTATACAACCGCTGATTATTTGCAAAAGTCGAATGTGAAAGACTGATTTTTTTTATTAATTTCATGTCTTCAGAAATCTTTAGTTAACGACACCACATTTATGGCTTCAAAATCAACGCAAAATCAAAAGAAAAAATTCCCATTGCATCTTAAAATCCTTATCGGGATGGTGCTCGGTGTAATTTTTGGAATTGTGATGATTGGAATTGCCACCCCAAGTAAAGAAGAAGTTGCGGAGGCTAAAAAGAACAAAGATCAGTTGGAAACAACGCTCGCAGAACTGCATGAAGTACAAGACGAACTAGCCGCCGTGCATGCTATAATGGCCACTACAAATGCACCTTTAGAAAAGTTTCAAGAGCGAGAACATTTACAAGAGAAGATTGATCTTCTGAATAGCCGCATTTCTGAATTAGAAAAAACGTCTCGCTTTAGGTCATCAGGAGGTAAAAAATTCGTAATTGATTGGATTAAACCTTGGGGTAAAATCTTTGTGAATCTTTTAAAATTGATTGCCATTCCGTTAATTGTGGCCTCTTTAATAAAGGGAATTTCAGATTTAAAAGACATTTCTAAATTTAGAAAAATTGGTGGTCGATCGATTCTTATTTATGTGGGAACTACCATAGTTGCTATTTGTATAGGCTTGCTGGCGGTGAATATTGCCCAACCCGGCAATGGAATCTCAGATGAAACCGTTAAAACAATGACAGATACCTATGCCGGAAATTCTGGTATTGTATCGAAATTAGAAACCGCCGATTCTCAGATTAACAGTGGTCCACTTGATTTTATTGTGGACATGATTCCGTCAAATTTATTCGGCGCATTGGGCGATAATGGAAATATGCTACAAGTCATTTTCTTTGTCATCTTTTTTGGAATAGCCATGTTGTTGACTCCTGAGGATAAGGCAAAACCGATTAAAGACTTTTTTGATGGACTCAATGATGTGGTGCTAAAAATGGTAGATCTCATTATGTTAGCAGCACCTTATGCGGTATTTGCTCTTTTGGCAACGGTCGTAGTTTCCTCTGAAAGTCCTGAAATATTATATGCATTAATTTGGTATGCAATGACTGTTGTGGTTGGGCTCTTAATTATGATCGGTTTTTATTTAATGTTGGTTGGATTAGTGGTGAAAAAGAATCCGCTTTGGTTTTTGAAACAATTGGCCCCCGCACAATTATTAGCCTTTACAACAAGTAGTAGCGCGGCAACATTGCCCGTAACTATGGAGCGAGTAGAGGAACATTTGGGGGTGGAGAAAGAAGTTTCCTCATTTGTTTTGCCAGTTGGCGCCACAATTAATATGGATGGGACGAGTCTATACCAAGCTGTGGCGGCAGTTTTTATTGCCCAAGCCTTAGGTGTTGATTTAACGCTGATGGATCAAATGACTATTATTCTGACGGCTTTAATGGCCTCGATAGGATCGGCAGCCGTGCCTGGAGCCGGAATGGTTATGCTCGTTATTGTATTACAAGCCGTAGGTAAATTCTCGCCCGAACAAATTGCAATTGGCTTAACACTCATCTTCGCTGTAGATCGTCCTTTGGACATGCTCCGAACAACGGTTAATGTGACTGGTGATGCCACGGTGTCTATGATTGTTGCAAAATCACTGGGCAAATTGGGTGAGCCGCATCCTAAAGAATGGGACGATAATATTGAGAATTTGCATCAATCAGATAATTAACTGGACACCTACAATTTATTCGTAAGTTTTAGGATGCTTTTGATGTGGTTTTCCTTTATAATAAAACAGTTCGTAGTATCGGTAAATATGATTGTAATAGTGTTCATATTCGTAACGATAACGTCTTGCTAACGATTTCTTTAGGTCTTTGTATTGCTGTGTTTCATTAAATTGAAAGTTATAAAGTTCTATTCTTCTAAGGTCTTTTAAACAGAGGATTGTTTCCGGATCAATTCTTTTCTTATTTTGATTTGGATTGAACATATAAATATCCTTAAGATGGGGAAGTTTATCAAAGTCAAAATTTAAATTCTCTTGATTGCTGAAGATCTGCACTAAACGCAGCTTGATTAATTCGGACTTCTCCTCAAAATAAGGATAGTTTAACACTTTAAGGTTAGACATAAATAGTCCGTGTAGACGTTTAAGTTGGGAAAAATAAGTTGGAAGTTGTATTCGTTTTTCGACATGCTCAAGTTAAAATATTTCTAAAGAATCTAGCTGTAAGAACTCGTTCGGAAAGTAGATACTATCCATGGATGATATTTTTATTTGCTTTAAAGATGTCATGTTCTTAATTGAAGGAGCGATAATAGGTGTTCCACCTCCCGATAGTGTCAGCGACTCGAGATGAGGAAGATCCCAAATCACATTATCGAAATAATTTCCAGCGCGTATTATTTTTAAATATTTTAAGCTTTCAATATTTTTCAAACAAGGGGGGAGGATACTGTCTTCAAATTGATAATTATCAATAATAAGTAGCGCAGTTGCGTTAACTGGCAAATGCAAGAAGGAATTTTCCCTTTAAGTTCAAGTTCGATCCCTCTTAACTCCGAGGCGGTATTGAATAGATCTTCTAGTTGTTGTTCGGTGGGTATGACATCCAGTTTAACGTGTCTTAATTCACTGAATTTTTTAAAATTAAATTCGTCTGGGATGGCTTCTATATAATCCGTAATATGGAGAAACCGCAATTTGTTCGCTTTATTTATGGCGGATAATTTTGGTCCGTTATTCACATCATCTGGATTTCTAACATCATTACTGAATCTTAAAAGCTTCAAATACAAGACACTGTCTACTGAACGTGCAAGGTCATAATTGGCGTCATTTTTAAACCAGAATTCTAGGGGTACTGATCCTCCAAATGTAACGTGGCAAGTATCATAAATAATTTGCGCAAAATCATGTGAATCAGTCCCTTTTTCTGTAGTCTGCGCCCTTAGCCCATAATCAAAAAGTAGGATGAAACACTGGAGTAAGAAAAACGATTTGATCCTAATTACGAATGTTTTCTTTTAGATTGAGTCGTTTCAGAATCATTTTAAACTCATTAAGTATAATAGCTGTGGCACCCCACACAATTTTCTCTTCAAGTTGAAAAGCTGGAATATCCCTCATCCAATCGCCATTTTTAAGCTGAATTTTGGCGAGTGTTTTGCTTTCCTCACGCAACAAATCATCCGCAGCGCAGCGCAAAACTGACTTTACTTCGCGCGGGTCAGGAACTAATTCTGGATTAGTTGGAATAAACCCAACATATGGATGAATGAGGAAGTTACTCACAGGAATATAAACATCTGTTAACTGTCCAAGAATTAAAACATCTCCAGGTGGAACCCCTATCTCTTCATGCGTTTCTCTTAAAGCCGTAACGCTTGTTGTGCCGTCTTTAGGTTCGGATTTCCCACCAGGTAAACTAATTTGACCCGAATGTTTTCCGTTATAATCTTGCCGCTGAGTCAATATGAAATGCAATTCATCTTGTTGAGGATATAACAATATCATTACCGCCGATTGCTTATAATTAATTGGGATTTTTAATGCTTCCGAGGCCGTCAACCGGAAAGGAATCATATCCTTATGCGCTTGCTCACCAGGTAAATCACTCAACTCTCTTGTTATGTCTTCAATTATCCGCATTTTTTTTACGTAGTGCAAAACTAAACAATAATCAATTATCAACAGGCAATTTTGAAAATACCATCTGCGTGAGGTGGATCAAAAATCAAAATCATTCTCTAAAGACGAATCACTTAATACTTAAAAACTAAATACTCCGCACAATTCACTAATTTTGCCGAGTGACTGAAGAATTAAAACTCCAACTATTTGAGCAAAAGCAAAAATTTTTGCGTGAAATTCCGCATCCAAAACTTATCCTTAAAGAAATGAGAGTTTTGAAGCGAATTAACAATGAGCTCGATCTGACAGCCCTAACATTCGATCAAATTGAATTGATTACGGAACAAAATGAGAATTCGCTTGAATCTTTCCTTGATCACCACATTCAAGATACATTGCGAATAAAACAAAACGTGAGCCAAGCTCAAAGTGTTGATTTACTGTTTGAAACACTTCACGTTTTATTTATCAGTCATGTGGTGATGCTGAAAAAACTACAAAGTTATATGACTTGTTTTGAAGAAGGGATTGATCAAGATATAAAGATGTCAGTACCCATTGATACCTATACCGTGCTCAAACGCATTCATGAACTAAACCTGAAAGAGAACGAAATAAAGGATTATCTTTGCAACGAAATAAAAGCACAAGAAAAACCGTTAGATGCTATAGTGATTAACTGTTTACGTGCCAATAAAATCTTGAGCTATGTCTGACGAATATGACAAACTGAGAGAATTGTTAGAAAACTTAGATTACCCGTCGGTTTATCTTTACAAGTTTATTGTAAAGCAAGACCAGAATAAGGTCGTTGATATTAAAAGATGTTTTAGCGAAACAGCCGAGTTTAATACACGGCCTTCTAAAAACGGAAATTATATATCTGTTTCTATTAAGGAAATGATGTTGACAAGCGAAGCTATTATTGACCGTTATAAAAGCGTCGCTAAAATTGAGAATGTAATTAAACTTTAAAATGGGGAAAACAGAATCAGTAGATATAATTTTAGGCATTTTATATGCCCTCGCTGCGGTCATGTTTTTTGTAGTAAGCTATATGTATTTTATTAAACGCTATAAACGTAATAAAATGCTAGCTGTAAATGATGTGACGCTTACAACATCACGATATGATAACTATGATAACAAAACACAGTTTTTAATTGAATTGTCGCGAGACCTCGCAGTGACCTTGAAATTATTAGATGAAAACGAGCAAGAAGTAGCCACCTTGCTTGAAAAAGAACTTGAAGCTGGGGAGAATGTAATTGATTTTGACCCAATGAACTATCAAGATGGGATTTATTATTTATCTTTAAAAACAGAGGGGACTTCAATCCAGAGAAGAATCAGTATAAAAAACCAATAAAACGAACGAGAAAAATGAAAAAAAGCAGTTTAATTTTTTGCCTATTTATATTCTCACTTTTTTTTGTTTTTAATGCCCAAAGCCAATCTTCAACATTTTCACCTAAAGGGAGTTTTAGCTTGGATATGGGCGTGCCTGCAAACCCTCAAAACCCAGCTTTTGAACATACAATGGAAGGTTTGTTAAACGCGGGGCTTGATTATCGATATAATGTATACAAAGGATTAACTGTTGGAATGGGTTTGAAATATACTTTCTTCACCTTAAATTCTTTCGCTTTTCCAAACACGGCAATTTCTGGTGGAATGCAATCTCCTGGGGCATATGTAGTTTTAGGGTATGAAAAATTTACTACAGAACGAATTTCATTTACAGGAAGCATCAGAGGTGGATATTCATTACTCATGAATTTTAATGATTCTTGCAGAGTCAACTTGGGGAAACAACAGATTTCTCAGTCGTTTTTTGTAGAGCCGCAAGTAGAGATGGTAATGCTCACAGATAAAGTTTCTGAGCATGGCTTTTCAATGGTATTGGGTTATAGCTTTTATTTGCACGAGTTCACAAATGAAGATTTGTGCATGAACAAAATCCCTTCAATTTTGGCTGAAGATTACGAGGGAATTACACGCTACTTGAGCATAGGATTTGGTTATCGCTATTATATGGGGAGGAACTAGTGAACTTGCAGATGAAGAAATCACTTATTGATATCGCATGTTTGTTTTTAGTCCCGATAGCGATTGGGATTGTTTCTTGTAATAAAGATACCGAACCAGATGGACCTATTTTACCAACTGGAGCAACACCTTACGAAGCGAGCGAAGTTACCTTTGTTCCCTACGGAACAGGTTCTGGCGAACAAGTCTTTAAAAAGGCGCCCGATTTTACTTCAGAGTTGACATTAATATTTAAAGAACGCCTTGCCACTGAGGAAGCGTTTGCATGGGATCAAACATTTCTGACATTTAATACAGATGTGGGCCTAGAAACTGAGCTGCGTCTAAGGTATTTGCAAGCTGAAACGGAATATCATAAGTCATTTGCTATTTATATGCCTTATCGGGATGAAGCAGCGGTAGTAAGAACGACCGTTTTTGAAACACCAATTGATGAGACAGTTTTAGCCACCAGTTTTTTTGCTGATTTAGTAACATTTCATGACACTCTGGCTATTTATGGTGTCGATAGGTATGACGTTTTTGAAATTAACCCACTAACCAGCACCGAAGCATCAATCGATAGTGAAACGAATTTCACAAAAATCTATTTCAACACCACGTTTGGTATATTAGAAATAGATCAAAAGAATGGTGATGTCTGGATTTTCCATCCCTAAATTTAATCGCTCATGAATGAATTTAAAGCCACTTTTTTGGGGACAGGAACCTCGCAAGGAATTCCAGTAATAGCATGTAACTGTGAAGTTTGTCTATCCGACAATCCAAAAGATAAACGTTTACGCACCTCGCTCATGCTAACGATAGATGGACGAAACATTGTAATTGATACCGGTCCAGATTTCAGACAGCAAATGTTGCGAGAACAAGTGCAAACACTAGATGCCGTTTTATTTACACATGAGCATAAAGACCATATCTCAGGTATGGACGACATTCGGGCGTTTAATTTTAGAGCCAAAATTCCAATGGAAATTTATGCGTCCGACTTGGTTGAAATAGGTTTGAAAAGAGAGTTTCATTATGTGTTTGGTGATTTTAATTATCCCGGAATTCCACAAGTAAATTTGAATAGAATAGGGGATGAGCCCTTTACAGTTTTGGGCGAAAAGATTATTCCAATTAATGTATTGCACTATAAATTGCCCGTAAAAGCTTTTCGTGTGAGAGATTTTTCATACGTCACAGATGCCAACTTTATTGCGGATGAAGAAATGGAAAAATTGAAGGGAACAAAATACCTTGTAGTAAACGCCTTGCGAAAAACGGAGCATATTTCGCATTTCAATTTAGAACAGGCACTTGAATTGATTGAAACTATTGGTCCAGAGAAGACTTATTTAACTCATTTAAGCCATTTAATGGGGAAAGAAGAGGATGTGTCAAAAGAATTGCCTAAAAACGTTGTAATCGCACATGACGGCTTAGCTATCAATTTAAATGAAGTTTAAAGGAGTCGTCATATTTTTGGCATTAGCAGTAGCGTTGAGTACAATTACGTACATCCTACTTCAAACAGAGCGTAGTTCTTTTATTTACACCGATTATGGTGTAGCTATTCCACCAGAATATCCTATTGTTGGTATGGATATTTCTCATCATCAAGGAGAAATCAATTACGCGGAGGCTGTTGAAATGGGAAATGCAAAAGACAGTATTCAATTCGTTTACATAAAAGTAACAGAGGGCACCAATTTTTTAGATCGCAAATATGACGAAAACGCCGAGGGTTTTGCAGCGCATGGAATGAACTATGGCTTTTACCATTATTATCAACCGGACGCTTCAGCGGAAAAACAAGCCTTATTTTATTGTGAAACGATAAAGCGTTACAATTTTAAATTAATTCCAGTGGTTGACATTGAAGTTATTGGAAATCGAAATAAAGAACAAGTCATAGATTCACTAACTATTTTTATCAACAGAGTAGATGAAATCTTAGAGTCTCGGCCAATGATCTATACATACGTGTCCTTTTTCAAAGACTATATACGAGGCACGGCGCTAGATAATGAATTATTCTGGTTGGCTTCTTATAATAGAAGTAATCCCTATATGGAAATGGAGAATGCTATCATCTGGCAATTCACCGAACGCGGCAACGTAAATGGAATTTCTACTAAAGTGGATCTAAATGTTGCAAAGTCGAATTATAAGGATAAAATCTTGAGGGTTAGGTAGACTGTTTAGGTAAGAGTATTTTAATAATGAAGAACAAAGCGAGTCTTTAATCTAAATGCGAAGCGATCGATAATCTATCAACGCTGTGGTTTAAAATCTATTTAAGAAGAAAAGGGGAGCAATCAGTAACTCAGAAATGATACGTACAATAACCCAAAACCTATGAAAGATACCATTCTGCCTAAGCCACTGCGCTCCCCTTCCCATTTTTAGACTTACTTAAAGTAAGTACCTTACATCTAATGTAAGTTATAACATATATAACTTATAAACACTTAGATTGTTGTGAGGGATGAAAATTAAAGTGAAAAATTGGGGCAAAAAAAAAGAAGGGAGCACATTGAACGTAGAATTTTCATTAACCCAAAACTTATGAAAAAGTAATATCTATTAAGAAACCAAGTGCCCCCTATTCTTAAATATTTTGAAACGGGATGATCAATACATGTGTAAAAAAGAAGGAGTGAGTTGCTTTTCGAAGAATTCTTCATTAACCCAAAACTTATGAAAAAGTAAAATATTACTTTCTTCTACTCTGGCTTCTCACTCCAATCATTAAATACTTTTAGTTCAAACCGTTGTTTAAATATAGGACAAAGTTAATTAAACAATTATACTAACTAGATGCTACAAATAGCTTTTTTAATTCTTTTTGACTAATCCTGTCTTTTGCTTGCCTAAATGTACAAATTTTTTCGATATATAATTACTTGTTAATACCTAAAAATAAGCTTTAATACGTAGCGGGGTCAAAAAAATAATGAAAAGCCTGTTATTCGTTAAAAAAAACACCACAATATTTTTGACCATAAACCGCCGAGAGTTTTCGTAGTTGCTGTGATTGCGGTTTGAAACAAAAAAAACCTCAACATTTATTGAAGAGGTTTTCTTAATTATTATTATTATCAAAATTTTATTTCGGTTCTGGATGAGCCTCGTCCTCTTCAGGAGGGTTATCTCCATTTTCAGGGTCGCTCAGCGGAAATAACTTTTCGTCTGCTTCATGATCTGTTAGTTTATCAATAATTTCTTCTAATTGACCAATACTAACTTGCTTGTAAATTATCTTTTTGTTCTCGTCTAGAATGAAGATGCGCGGAGTGGAATATACATCCCATGTATCAGCATAATTTAAACTTTGTAAAGTAGTGTGGTTTCTGAGTAATTCAGACAAAGCAGCCTGTCCATTCGCTGTATCAGTCGCTGCCTTGTATACTTTTGGGGTGACACCGACATTACAAAACGATAATTCATGCTTTACAATGAATTCTTTCCACTTTTTAAACTCATCACCCGTCGCCTTTCCAATAGCATATACTTCTACTTCTCTTTCTTTAAATTTTTTGTCATAGAGTGTTTGCAGCTTTGGTGTTACTTTTTTACAATGCCCACAATTTGGATCCCAAAAGTAGAGAACGGTATATTTAGCATCAATATCGTATGTGCTAATCCAGTTTTTTTCTGTTGAATCTGTTAGAATCAATGGAATAGAAAGGTTGTTAACTAACGTACGTCCAATTTTTTCAGCTCGATCGCAAACCTTTGTTGTACTTTCTTCAGGCATCCAATAGGCAAGATTATTTGGTGAACAATAATAATTTTTAGCCATATAGTAGAAGACACGATCCATTCCCATAATTTGAGAAGTTTCATATTTATTGGTAATGTGGTGAACTATGTAATAAAATACCTTATTGTCTTGATTAAGAATATCTGTTTTGTTAATCAGTTCCTGAGCGTAATGGAATACTGTATCAGGAATTTGCATTACTCCTTTCATTGAGAAGTATTTATCCAACTTATTGTGAAAAACGGGTGTGTTTACTGTTCTAAAATCTTTTAAATCAACATTATCCCAATAGTGTTCGATATAATAACGATATACGAAATTAGAATCTGTGATATTACCATCCTCATCTCTTGGATGTTCAGGTAACTTAGTATCAATGGTCATGTCAAGCATCAATCCAATAAACTTATCAGAATGATTTTTAATAATGTCCTGCTGCATCCCAACCACGTCATCATTAATTTTACTAAGTTCTGCCTTGTATTTTTCTTTATCCGCATCAGAAGCATCTGGTGCAGTCATTAAAGAACCATAACCTTGACTTTCTTTCCTTTTCTTATTCATGTAATTCATGTACTTAAAGAAAAGTTGATTGTTGTTGGATTGTTTCACATTTATACTCCCAATAGGATCTTCAATATCTCTAATATGCATTTCAATTGGCTCATTATCTATAATGAAATCAAATGGTTTGCCATTTGGTAATAAAAATGCGTAGAGTCCTCCTCGGTGTTTGCTGCCTTCATATTCAAAAACGCCATCTTTTGATACGGCTGTATCTGCATAAAATAATTTACTACCAAAATAGCGCGCTAAAAAAATGGTTGTATCAGGAATGCCGTCGGCAGTTATTTTAATCGGTTGTGACGGTATTGTCAGTGTCGATTGTGCCTGTGTCGTAAATACAGTAATTAACGAAAATAGAAAAATTAAATATTTCATAATAGTTACAGTGTTATGCTCTAAATTTAAGGGAGATACGAAGATAAAAGAGCAAGAGTTATTTGTTTAACAAAAAATTAACTTTTTTACGTGTCTCCCAGTTTGTTTACGGTTTTCTTAATGTTTAAATAATTCGACACAATAAATAATCCAAAACAGAGAATAGCAACAATAATTGTTGTGACTAAACTCGATCCTTCAATATTAATTCCGTTGTTTTCTAACCAAGTGTTTACTACAAATAATTTCACAATAAACATAATGGCTATTGCCGATATGGTAATTATTCCAAAGGTAATACTCAATTGTTTAATAAACGTGTTCACTATGCATTTAATTGAGTATCCAAGTCGTAATAAAGTTTTTATTTCATATGATGCCTTGCTCAACACAAGTTGTGAGTATTGTACAAAACCTAAAAGGGAAAGCAACATAATTAATACGGAGGCAATACCGAAAATGCCAATGACCACGGCAATAATCGTTTTAATTTTAGCCACATCAATTGCTGATTTGTTAATGTCTAAATTCATTTCATCCATTAAATCATCCAATTCTCCGTAGCTGTTATCTTTAGTTGTAATAAAAACTCGTGATGGATTTTTTATATCTCTATTTCCATATATTTCGTTCGCATGCGCTAAGAATGGTTCCGGAACTAAAATTGAACTGATTTTGTGCGAAAAACCAACTACGCGGCCTATCATTTGTGTTTTTTTGCCATTACCATCAATATATATGGTTAGACGCGCCGCCATCAATAACTCTTCAGAAATTTGATTGATTCCCTGACTTTGTGCAAATCCGTAATTAATGATCATGATAAAATCACGTGGCAATACAATTGGAATAAATTCGCTTTCTTCGTTCCAGTCCCAATCGACATTAATGTCCATGAATCGACTGGGAATGGCTTGAAAGAACATGTCTGCATAAAAATGCGGTAGTCCATCTCCTTCAACCTCCGAAATACCTACTTTAAAATCAGCCGACTTAAAGGGGGCAACATCTGTAATAAATTCTTTCTCTTCTAATGATTGAATATCTGCCGGACTGAATTCCGTAGAGTTCATACCAATTGTAGTTAGTTTGGTTACCTTTTTCTGTATTACAACAGAGTTTGGTCCAAAAAGCTCCTCTTCATTTGAATGAAAGGATTGAACATCCATAATTAGTTGCAAGCTGAGCAATAAGGCCGTTAAGCCAATTAATGCACCCGCCGTTGCAAATATGTACTGAAAGTTCTTACTGTCTCTAAAAAAAATCTTTTTCAACATAGCCATTAGAGTTTTAGTTCATGATCATAAGTGAATCCGTGGTAGCTTCCTAAACTGGTTAGGACAAATCCACCGCCGTTCAAATCGGTTTCAGCACTAATTAAGTCCAACGCAATTTTAGCGTTACCTTCATCCAAATGGCTAAATGGTTCGTCCATTAACAATAATTCAAAGGGTTGTAATAAAGCGCGAATAATTGCAACTCGCTGTTGTTGCCCTAAAGAAAGGGTGCCGCATTTTTGATATTTCTTATCGCCAATCCCTAATAAACTTAACATGGCTTCCATTTCAGCCTCCGTTTTATGACTGGTGAGTTGATTTTTTAAAGTCAGGTTCTCCCAAACATTGAGTTCAGGAAAAAGTTGTAAGTCTTGAAAAATCGCGCTTAGTTTTGTGCGGCGCAGTTCAATCCAATCATGAATTGATAGGGTGTCAATTGGACTTCCGTTTAAAAGGACTTTGCCAACATAATCTTTTCTGAGCCCATATACGGTATTCACAAAGGTTGATTTTCCTTTACCGCTACTTGCGTTTAATAATACTTTTTTTGGAAATTCTATAGCAAATTCGCTTTTCCAAACGCTAGTATCGTCACGCTTATAATCTTTAAGCGGAAAAGGCATTACATTTTTAAATTCTAATAACATACACTCTGGTTTATTACTGATTAAGAAGCAAATTTGCTGCCAAAGATGGAAGGAACTGATTGCAAGTGCTTTAATTTAGGCGTTGAACAACATTTCACTATGTGGTATTCCATCTTCTAAATAATCTTTTCCAGTAGCAACAAAACCGTATTTTATATAGTAATCTTTTAAATGTGTTTGTGCTGAAAGCCGCACGGACTTATGTTTCATTTCGTTTAGAATAAAATTCATTGCGGCAGTCATGAGTGCATGTCCTAATTTTAAATGGCGCTTTCCAATTGCACTGACAACACGCCCAATTGAAGTCTCAGCATATGCCACACCTGGTTTTAATATGCGTGTCGTGCCAATAATTTGGTCATCTTCTTTAATTAATACGTGATATGCATCTCTGTCGTTACCATCTAATTCTTGGTAGGGACAGTCTTGTTCAACCACAAAAACGGAAATCCGTAGGGCAATCATATCGTGAAATTCGTCTTTGGTTAACTCAGCGTAATGTTTGATTTCTGTTGTCATTTGTATCTATGAACTTTGTGCTAACAAATATAATAACCTGTATTTAATTATTTCAAAGGGGCCCAGGTGATTTCAATTTTCTTTGCAATTTTTTTACAACCATTAGTTAAACTATTCAAAGAATTATTGAGCAAAAGTGTAAGCCTTACAATTTAAGAATCATTTCCCTGACATATTTTGCTTGATCACTAATCTCCATTTCCTTAAGGTCTTCTGGCCAAATCGGGTCCCCAACAATTACTTTAATCTTACCAAAGCCTAGTTTAAAAGGTTGCTTATTGGGCCAAACTTTACGCGCACCATCAATTTTTAGTGGTAGAATTGGTACCTGGGCTTGCTCCGCCAAGTGAAATCCACCCTTTTTGAAAGCAGTAATATTGCCATCCTTGCTTTTTGTGCCCTCTGGAAATATGATTACATGCTTACCTGCTGAAACTAATTTACCAGCATGCGCAATGCTTTCTTTCGCTTTAATACGATCAGATCGATCAATGTAAATCATACCATAGGCGTCAATATACCATCCTAATAACGGAATCTTTCGCAATTCTTTTTTTGCAATGAAATAGGTATAAAATGGCATGGTTTTGAACAAGACAGGAATATCAATAAACGAATTATGATTCCCCATGATTAAATAACTCTGCTTTGGATCAATTTTATCAAGCCCCTCAATTTTTGCCCATCCACCAATTAAAGGAATTACAATTGGAGCCCAAAAATATTTAGCAATCCATGCCATCCCATCTTTCCATTGAAAAATATATAATAAGCCACCAAGCATTATGGCAATGAAAGACCAAATACCAAAGATTAATAGCTTGAAGAAGGATAAAATGGCTCGCATAGGTCAATTAACGCAACGAAATTAATTAAGAAAATTGAAAAAGCTATTGATCGAACTGCAAATGTTAGAATTCATTCTATTGAGGATCAACATCAATGGCCACTCGAATTGACCTGAAATCATGATCAGCAAGAAATAGGTCAATCTTTTCCTGAATAATCTGTTTTACTTTTTTTGGAGAAGCATCTCGTTCAAATTTAATTCGGATGTTTTTAAGGTAGAAATTACGTACCCTACCAACTGGTGGTACTTCAGGACCTAATGCACGATCCTTAAAAATATCTTGGAATTTTTTAGCAAGCACAGCGGCTCCAAATTCAAGCGTGTCTTTATTGCGGTGCTTTAGTTTAATCACAATAATTCTAAAGAAAGGCGGGTAATGGAAGTTACGGCGTTCTATCACTTCTTGTTTATACATTCCTGTAAAATCATGCGCCATTACTTTTTGGATTATCCAATGGTTAGGATCGTAAGTTTGAATGACCACCTTACCTCGTTTTGCACTTCGGCCCGCTCTACCTGCTACTTGAGACATTAAGTGATAAGAACGCTCAAAAGCTCTAAAATCTGGGAAGTTCAACATTTGGTCGGCGCTCATAATGCCCACCAAACCAACATTGTCAAAATCCAATCCTTTGGTCACCATTTGGGTCCCAATTAAGACATCAATTTCTCGGTTTTCGAAATCTGTAATAATATTTTGATAAGCATTTTTGGCGCGTGTCGTATCCAAATCCATCCGTTTTATAGTAATGTCTGGAAAATAAATGCTTAATTCGTCTTCAATTTTTTCAGTTCCAAACCCTAACATCTTCAATTTACGACTACCGCAGCCACCGCAAGAGGAAGGCGGCGAAACAAAATAACCGCAATAGTGGCATTTAAGCACATTGCTTAATTTATGATAAGTTAAAGAAACGTCGCAGTTTTTACATTGCGGTGTCCAGCCGCACATTTCGCAAGACCAAACAGGATTGTATCCACGTCGGTTTTGGAAGAGAATAACTTGTTCTTTATTCTCAAATGCTTCAGTCATTTTCTCCATCAGAAAAGAAGAAAAATGCGATTTCATGGTTTTACGCTTTGTTTCTTTTTCAATGTCCGCACAAAGAATTTCGGGCATTTGTACACCGCCGTAACGATCAAATAATTCCACTAATCCATATCTGCCTTCCTGGGCATTATAATAGGATTCTATTGATGGCGTTGCAGATCCTAATAGCACTTTTGCCTTATATAAACTCCCCATCACAATTGCGGTGTCACGGGCATTATATCTTGGAGAAGGGTCGTATTGTTTGAATGAGTTTTCATGTTCTTCATCCACAATTACAAGACCTAAATTCTGAAAAGGTAAAAACACAGAGGAGCGTGCACCGAGTATAATTCTGAATTGATCCGTGTTATTTGTCAATACTTTATTCCAAATTTCAATTCTTTCATTTTGATTAAACCTACTGTGGTATACGCCTACCAAATCACCAAAGTATTTTTTTAAGCGAGAAATGAGCTGCGTTGTAAGTGCGATTTCAGGAAGCAAATACAACACCTGCTTGCCCAGCTTCAACTGCTCAGCAATAAGTTTTACATAAATCTCAGTTTTACCAGAGGATGTGACCCCGTGTAATAAAACCACATTTTTTTTTTGAAAATGCGATTGGATTTCATTGTGCGCTTGTTCCTGAGAAGGGGAGAGGCCTTTAATTTCTTGATCATCATTATTGGAACTGCCAAGCCGAGATATTTCCGCTGAAAAAATTTGAATCAATTCTTTTTTTGCCAAGGTATTTAGCGCAGATTCCGAAATGCCTTCAGCCAAGATACTTTTCTTCATTACAGGCACTTGTACCGTGTTGTTCCAACCTGTTAATTCGATTAATTTTAGCAAGCCGTTTACCTGCTTCTCATTCCGCTTAGATGATTCTAAATGGTTCAGAACTTCAACTAATTCCGCCTCGTTCTGAATTTCTGGGGAAACTTGAATAAATGTGGTGTATTTAGGACTGTATTTCGCATGCAGTTCTTCACTGACAATTGCAATTCGTTTCTCAATCAGTTTTTTAATGAGTGGTTGAACCGTTTTAATTTTTACAATTTCAGCTACTTCTTTAATCGTTAATTCATCCTGCAATTGAAGGGATTCCAGAATTAAAAATTCCTTATCTGATAGCTCCTGCTCATTCCTTTCGAATTCAGGATGTAAAGCAATTTTAGTTTCACTTGCCAGTTTAAAATTACTGGGTAATGAGGCATTCATGACATCCCCTAAATCTGCCATATAATAATCTGAAATCCAATCCCAAAGCGCAAATTGTTTATCTGTAACAATACGTTGTTGATCTAAAACACCTTCAATATACTTGGCGGTATATTTAGTTGGAACTTCTTGATGAATGCGGCGAATTATCGCCGTATAATATTTTGATTTTCCAAATGGAACAATCACGCGGGCGCCATCTCCAATTTCGCCAGCTAGCTCGTGCGGCACCCTGTAGGTGTATGTATTAGGAATACTTAAGGGAAGTATTACATCAACAAAATAGGTAATCCGCTCTGTCATATAACGAAGTTAAATACAAAATTGGAAATAGCGGTTGGTCAATCGTTTATTTGTATGACGAATTTTGATAACCTTAATTTGAAATCTCTAAACGAGCGGATCAAAGTTCCTGAAGTTCTTGAATGGTTGGCATTTATCCCCTAAAGAACCTATATGACATTCCAAGGGTGAGTAGTTCCGGTGAACAAATAGAAAGCTCCATATTTAAGCTTAATTTATCAGAGATATAATAATTAAATCCTCCTAACGTAAGGCCAACGAAAACATTCTTATTTTCAGGGAATAGTCATTCAGAAACTCCAGTTAATAAATCAGGACGATTGAAACGATACATAAAACCAAATTGCAGTTTCACATAGTATTCAATCTTCCCATTATAAAATACCGATACTGCAGGGTTTATGCTTCCGTAAACAAAAGGAGAACCGTAATGCTGATTGTCATAAAAAATATTCAAATATGGAAAGCCCAATTTGCCTGAAACCGAAAACACATACCCCAATATAAACTCGCGCGCATAGGAAGTTGTAGGAGACTTTGAGACAAATTCAAATTGGTGATTACTTGTATCGTTAAAGGTTAAAATATCCTCTTTGTAATTAATTCGCTCAGATTTAAAACCTACATTTAATTTGATCAACCGATTATGGATTTGACCTTGGCAAGTCAATCCAGAAAGGAGTGCAACTAAAAGGACTAATTTCCGGATGCTGCAAAGGTATGGATTTAGGATTAAATTACGCGGTTCTATTATTGTCGGCTAGAAAATTTTTGTGCTATCCAAAAGTTCTTTTAAATTTTCAACAGGGGAAAAGTCAATTGGCAACGATATACTTTTTAAAAAGTAGCGAGTTTCTAACATCTTAGAATTTTAAAAATTTCATTAGTTTTGAAACTTACAAGAGAATCTTTCGTATGAATAGATGATCTAAAATAAATTTTGGTATGGAATTTGCCAAAGACTAGATTATTGAAATTGTGTTATATTTACATTAAAAAAAAAGAATTATGAAAAAAGTATTGACATTTATAGGTGCAGCGTTTATTGCAACTATAGGCTTTAACAACACTGCCGTTGCGCAGGTTGAGCAGGGTAATGTAATCATTGACCTTTATTATGGATATCCAAACTTTGGAAAGAAGCTTGCTGACGGTATTAACAGTGCATCAAGTGAAATTACAGTTGGTGGAATTGGACCAGCGGGTATACGAGTTGAGTATATGTTATCGGATAATTTCGGTTTAGGTGTAGATTTTATTTACAATAGCACAAACTTGAGTTTTACAGCTGATTCATTAAATCTTGATAATACTGTGAATAGAACATATGAGGTAAAAACATCAATGCAACGTGTAAGAGTAATGTTAAGAGCAAATTATCATTTTGTGCAAACTGATGTAATGGATGCATATGTTGGATTTGGTGCTGGTACTAATAACAGATTCTGGGGATTGGATACAGATTATCCTGATTATGAAGATGCAAGTATTGGAGCTACAGCTATACCAGTTTCAGCTAGAATTGCCTTAGGAACAAGATTTTACTTTACTGATAATATCGGTGCAAATGTAGAATTGGGTATTGGTGGACCGCTTATTTCGGCAGGACTTTCAGTGAAGTTCTAATAAAATCGTCAAAAAATTGATTAAAAACTCGCTTGGAAAAGCGAGTTTTTTTATTTTTGGATAAATTAATCCAGAATGAGTTATTTGTCTTTGAAGAATTTACCAGCTGATGATCGGCCACGTGAAAAATTAGTGGAACATGGTCGAAAGTCTTTATCCAATGCTGAAATAGTAGGAATATTAATAGGATCAGGCACAAGAGAGAAGTCTGCTGTGCAATTAAGCCGTGACATCCTACACACGGTTGATAACAGTCTTGATCGCCTTGCACGCTTAACCGTTCACGATTTAATGAAATTCAAAGGAATTGGACAAGCAAAAGCGGTTTCAATTGGAGCGGCTTTCAGTTAGGGAGAAGAAAAGGTAAGGCAAATGAGAAAATAAGTCAAAGTATTAGGACGTCTAGGGATATTTACAAACATGTAAAAGACCATTTTGAAGATCTCGGGCATGAAGAGTTCTATGTGGTGCTGCTCAATCGATCAAATAAGGTTCAGGCAATTGAACGAATTTCCGTAGGAGATATTAGTGGGACATCTGTTGATGGTAAGGTTATTTTTAAGAAAGCTATAGAGAAATCAGCATTTGGAGTAGTTCTATGTCACAATCATCCATCAGGGAATTTAAACCCAAGCCGAGCGGATATTGAACTAACGAAAAAGCTTGTGAATTTTGGGCGAATGATTGAAATGCCTATTCTAGATCATTTGATCATTACCGACAAGGATTATTTCAGTTTTGCAGATCAGTCAATTCTTACCTAAATTTTAGAGTTAAAAAATCCGTAAGAGCACAAAAAAATAATGAAGTTTTTAACTTCAAATTATAAACACCGTTTATTTTATTCGCATGTGGTGGGATAGGAATATTTGAAACACTATATTTGAAAAAGGTAATTTTGACGCCATATAACGAATGACCAAATAATTAAACAATCCTTTTCGGTTGGTAACTATTTATACTGAACATATAACCGCACGATTAACCTATGTCCTCGATTTTTGTTTTACAGAAAAAGGACAGAAATATCAATTGATTTCTACCGCTGAGGAATGGAGAAAACTTCCTGTGAAGTGCATCAATTATTCGAATCAAGAATTGGAGTGCTTATTACAGATCGATCCACAAGGGATGCTGTTTGAAAGCGAAATTTACCAATGTAAAGCGCTTAGCTTAAGTGATGGTAATATTAAAATTGATGGTGTAAGTGATGATTTTGGAGTGATATTTTATCTACTTTCAAGGTATAATTCTTATTTTTCTCAAAATTTAGATACGCATGGCAGATTGACTGCCGAACAAAATATTTTAGTCCAATTTGGCTTGAATAAAACGGCAATTGTTGATCGGAAAGTTAAATCAATTTGGGAAAAAATTAATTTAGATTATACAACTGTTCAAAATGGGTTTAAATATATTCCAACATTCGATATTGATATTGCCTGGGCATATAAACACCGAAAATTTATTCGATCAGTTGGAGCAATGTTAAAGGGTAAAAAGCCAATTGAGCGGTTTAAGGTTTTTGCCGGTATGATGAAAGATCCCTATGATACTTATGCACAAATTCGAGACATTGCGTCTAAAACTGAGGAAATAATCAGCTTTACTTTATTAGGAGATTGGGGTAAATATGATAAGAATATTCATTGGGAGAATTTCTCATACGGGTCTCTGATCAGGGGGCTGAATTTAGCAGGTGGGCTAGGAATTCATCCGTCTTATGCTTCATACTTGAATAAAGATCAAGTTGCGATTGAAATTAACCGCCTCGAAAAAATTACTGGACACGAAATTCGAAAAAGCAGACAACATTTTTTACGACTTAAAATTCCAGAAACCTATAAATCCTTGATAGAAGTAGGGATTGAACACGATTATTCAATGGGATTTGCCGATAATATTGGATTCAGAGCCGGAACTTCTTTTCGATTTCACTATTTCGATTTAATCGCGAATAAATCAACTCCACTTTGGGTTCATCCATTTACTTACATGGATAGTGCAATGAAGGATTATTTGAAATTATCTCCAGACCAAGCTAAAGCCACTATTGATGAGCTGATGCTGGAAGTAAAATCAGTCGGAGGTCAATTCATCTCAATCTGGCACAATAGCTCCATTCATAATCGCGGAGAATGGAAAGGTTGGAAGGCCGTGCTGGATTATACCGTTGAAAAAGGACTCGATTCGGCATGAGATTATTAGTTAGGTTCAGTATTTTTAGCTTGATTTTGGTTTTGTGCGCTTGCGTTCAACACACGAATTCAACTGAAAATGATATTTCAAACCAAGCAGATTTGGAAAAGGTGGCTGTTCAATATGCCGAAGGGTTCGACATTATATATGATGAAGGTGCAATTAAAATTGTGACACAATCTTTTGGTAAAAACGCCTTTTTTAAGGATAGTGTTTATGTTCGATTTGATTCAACGGTGGAATTAGATCCTATTTGCAAAACAATAGAGCAGAAAACGATTTGCTTGGCCTGTCAATCTTCAACTCATCTCGCATTTTTGGCAGAATTAGACCGTTTAAATGAAGTGGTTGGTTTATGTGGATTGGAGTATGTGAATAATCCAGAAATAACCGCAGTGCTAAAAAAGAACCATGTCGTTGAATTATGCATGACCGATCAAGTGCAATTAGAGAATCTTTATCAAGGTAATCCAGATTTGTTTTTAATCTATCCTTTTGGTAGTGCTGAAAGTAACAATTACAGCGACAAAGGCATTCAAACATTATTTATTTCAGAATACTTAGAAAAATCTCAATTGGCAAGGCTAGAATGGATTAAATTATTTGGTGTTTTGACAGGCAGAACCATGGAAGCGAATGATTATTTTGAGGAAGTAGAGACAGCTTATTTGGCACTTAAAACAGCGGCAACTAAAACCGAAAAAACTTTTATCATGAACCTTCCATTTCAAGATCAATGGTTTATGCCATCTTCAAAATCTGTTGGGGTGGAGTTGATTGAAGATGCGGGTCTTCAATATTTTTATCAGGATGAACTTGGAACAGAGAACAAAACACATTCGAGCGAACAAGTGTGGAATGATGGTGTAGAAGCCGATTATTGGGTGATTATTGCGCGTCGCTCTGCAGATTATAGTTTAGAAGACCTAATTAACGAAGAGCCAGTGTATAAAGAGTTTTTATCAGTGAAAAAACATCAAGTCATATTTTGCAATACCAATCAGGTCGATTATTTCTCAAAGGGCGCAATTGAACCTCACGTAATCTTGAAAGATTTGTGTTATGCTACTGGTCAAATTGATTCACATGAACCACAATATTTTTTCCTTTTGGAATAGGGCAGAACTAATGTTACATTTGTCCCGTTGCAATTATTGATGAAAGTGAGGTCAGACATACCATTAATCGGTTTATTAATTCTAGGAATTATTATTCTTTTTTGGATGAATCTTCTTTTTGGAGATGTGCGCATGAATACGGAAGATGTATTCAATCTTTTAACAGGTGGAACTGCTGAAAATTCTGCATGGTCATATATTGTTGAAAGCCGATTATACCGCTCGTTAGTTGCTGTTTTAGCAGGTGGAGCGCTCGGTATTTCAGGACTAATTTTACAAGTGTTTTTTAGAAATCCACTCGCTGG
>TARA_B110000037_G_scaffold74515_1_pt1 | contig 56893 bp, 55 predicted proteins | sample TARA_B110000037 | Tara Oceans TARA_B110000037 (sample SAMEA4397196) | marine metagenome | biome: Polar Biome; feature: [MIX] marine epipelagic wind mixed layer (ENVO:01000061); material: water (ENVO:00002006), including particulate matter (ENVO:01000060) such as... | depth 10-100 m | reverse complement strand
TCGCCATGGATGGTGAGCGCATTATAAAAAAGAAAAATATTAATTTAGGCATGGCAGCAGCCTTGTCCGATGGAAATCTAATTGTTCCTGTAATTAAAAATGCAGATCAATTAAATATAGTGGGAATGACGAAAGCAGTAAATGATTTGGCAACAAGGGCAAGAGACAATGCATTGAAGCCAGATGATATCCAAGGAGGAACCTATACCGTAACAAATGTTGGTAGCTTTGGTTCTGTAATGGGCACCCCAATCATCAATCAACCACAAGTTGCTATTTTAGCTCTGGGCGCTATCAGAAAAGTACCAGCGGTTATCGAAACACCAGAAGGAGATTTTATAGGAATTCGACAGAAAATGTTTGTCTCGCATTCTTATGATCATAGGGTTGTAAACGGCGCCTTGGGCGGAATGTTTATTAAAACTTTAAAAGAGATTTTAGAGGCTTGGAATTTGAATCAAGAGTTCTAATGCAGAAAAATATCTAGATAATAAAAAAAACGTTCGAAGCTTTCGGGCGTTTTTTTTGCTCTTAATATTGTGCAAAGATTCCCGATTTTTGAAAGAACAAATTGCTGTAATATTTATTTATATTAGTTTTTAGAACTATTTTAGTATTTTAGAAATCAATACTAATTAAAATTTAAAAAATGAAAAAACTGTTATTTTTATTTGTGTTTTCGACCACATTTATGGTTGTTGCTCAAGAAAGTGTTTTATTAAGACTTAATTATGAGGTCGGAGATGTATTACTAGTAGAACAAAATGTTTCTCAAAATATGGGTGCTCAAGGGGGCATGGATATGAAGATTGAAATGGACATGACTATTACAGGTAAAGTGCAGGAGGTTTTTAGCACTGAGTCTAAAATAAAGGCTGTAAATATGAATATGTTGCAAGGTGGCATGGTCATGAGTTTTGATTCTTCAAAAGATGCAGCTGATTTAGATGAAATGGGTAAAATGATGAAACAACAGTTTGATCCAATGATGTTAGCTACTATTTTTTCTAAAATGTCTACAAAAGGAGAGGTTTTAGAAACAAAAGTTGAACCTGCAACTCCAGCAATGGATCAATTTACAAAACAAGCGAAAGGGATCAAATATCCTAAAGAAAAAGTTGCTGTTGGCTCTTCTTGGGAAGATGCTACGAATCAGCAAGGAATGGAAGTAAAAACTATTTATACGGTTTCTAAAATTGAGAATGGAAAGGTATACATCGATGTATCCGGAACTGTTTCGGGTATTGGCGAAGGCGATGTAAGAGGTGAATTAATCGTGGATATCGAAATGGGTATTCAAGACATCGCCAACATAGAAATGTCTTTAAAAGCAAACGGAATGGAGATGAATATCGTTACAAAAAGTAGAACTACGAAGATATAATGTACAGTATTTTACCAATTATAATTAAAATGCCTTGATAAATTTTCAAGGCATTTTTTATGAGATAACAAGAACCAAATATTGACTTTATTTTCTGCGATACAACCACCAATTCATATCTCTTGTCAATTTATATCCAAGTTTTTCATAGAGCGGAATTGCAGTGTTTCCCTTATTTGTGTGTAAAATAGGTAGTTTTTTTTCTTTTAAAATCTCTTTAGTCGTATGTGCAATTAACTGCTGCGCATATCCATTTCTAGTATGATCTGGGTGCGTCACAACACCACTTACCTCTATAAAATCGTCAGTTTGCATTCGTTGCCCTGTAATAGAAACTAATTTATTGTCTTTATAAATACCAAAATACGTACCCATATCAAAACCTCTTTTTCGGTAAAAACCTGGCATCACCAGCCATATTAAATCATACACCTCATCAATATGTTCTGCTGTTAATAAAACAATATCTTCTGTTAGTTTAAAGTCAACAAATTTCTCTAAAACCATTTGGCAACCGTCAATTTTTTTTTCCAGAAGTACGTAATTAGTATCTATAGTTGGTGTTTCATTTTCTGATACTAAAAAAAATTTATCTGCTATTTTAGCGTACTCATTTAAAGCTTTTGCTGTTTTACTCGCGTCAAAAAATGAGCCGAAAATACAAATATCTGGATGATAAAATTGAACTCCATGATAAGCGATAAGAAACTTATGATGCGTTTCATTTAAGGAATACCAAACCGGGTTTTTTAATTTTTCTTCTAAGGTTTTCATGAAATAGAATAGATAAAAAAAGCTCGCAGTTAGCGAGCTTTTTATAAATTATAGTGTTAAAAAATTAAGCTAACATGGTAACTGGGTTTTCTATAAACGTTTTTAAAGTTTGTAAAAATTGAGCGCCAACAGCACCGTCAACAGTTCTGTGATCACATGTTAAAGTCAATTTCATTGTATTTCCAACAACAATTTGTCCGTTTTTAACAACAGGTTTTTCAACAATTGCACCAACCGATAAAATGGCTGAGTTTGGTTGATTGATGATAGAAGTAAAGTTTTCGATACCAAACATTCCTAAGTTAGAAACGGTAAAGGTACTACCTTGCATTTCTGCAGGACTAATTTTCTTCTTTCTTGCCTTACCAGCTAAATCTCTTACGGTAGCACCAATTTGAGTCAAACTCATTTGATTGGTGTGTTTTACTACCGGTACAAGCAAACCGTCATCTACAGCAACGGCAACACCAACGTGAATATGGCTATGGTAAATTGTGTTGTTATCTGTCCAAGAAGTATTTACTTGCGGATGCTTCTGAAGGGCCATTGCACATGCTTTTACAACCATATCATTAAAAGATACCTTTGTATCTGGTATTGCATTTATTGTTTTTCTAGAAGCCATTGCACTGTCCATATCAACTTCAATATTTAAACTGAAATCTGGAGCGGAGAATTTAGAACTACCCAAAGATTTTGCAATTGCTTTACGCATTTGCGAATTTTTAATTTCTTCAGACTTTTCTTCACCACTAGCAACAAATGTCATTACGGGAGCAGTAGCAACGGGTGCACTACTTGCAACTTCTTCAACAGGAGCAGCAACAGGCGTGTAGTTTTCTACATCTTTTTTAGTAATTCTTCCGTTTTCACCGGAACCTGTAATATTTGCTATATTTAGTCCTTTATCTGCAGCAATTTTCTTTGCTAGTGGAGATGCAAAAATACGTCCACTAGAATTATTTGCAGTGGGAATAGAGGTAGTTGCTTCTTTAACCTTCGTTTTATCTTCTTGCTTTTCTGTTTTCGTTTCGGTTGGTTTGTTTTCAGGTGCAGCACTATCAGTTGACGCACCACCATTGGCAACGATTGCGGAAACATCTGTTCCTGCTGGACCAATAATTGTTAATAAACTGTCCACGGGAGCAGTTTCTCCTTCCTGCACACCAATGTATAAGATGGTTCCTTCATAAAAACATTCAAATTCCATTGTTGCTTTGTCTGTTTCAATTTCAGCAAGTATATCACCTTCACCAACAACATCTCCCACTTTTTTTAACCATGCTGCCACAGTACCATCTGTCATCGTATCACTCAAACGTGGCATTTTAATAACTTCAACTCCTTCGGGAACTGTAATGGAATTATTTGAAGAATCCGAATTAGCTGTGCTTTCTTCTTTAGTTTCCTCAAGAACCTCTGCTGTCGTATCGGCATTACTACCATTTATAATTTCAGAAATGTCTTCACCTTCTTCACCTATGATTGCGAGTAAAACGTCCACTGGTGAGCTTCCTCCTTCTGGAATACCAATATGTAATAAGGTTCCTTCGTAGAAAGATTCAAATTCCATAGTAGCTTTGTCGGTTTCAATTTCGGCTAAAATATCACCTTCTTCAATTTTGTCTCCAACATTTTTTAACCATTTTGCCACAACACCTTCTTCCATGGTGTCGCTTAATCTCGGCATATTTATAACTGTAGCCATAATTTAACTTATAAAAGGATAATCTTCTTGTTCATATACCATATCATACATTTGCTGCGACTCTGGGTATGGGGAATCTTCTGCAAATTGTTCACATTCTTTTACCCTTGCTTTCACATCTTTTTGGATGCTTTCAATCTCTGCTGCAGTTGCGTATTCTTTCTCCTTGATAACATCCAATATCTGTGTTATAGGGTCAATTTTCTTGTACTCTTCTACTTCGTCTTTTGTTCTGTAGTGCTGTGCATCGGACATTGAATGGCCTCTGTAACGGTATGTTTTCATTTCTAGGAATGTAGGTCCATCTCCGCGTCTTGCTCTCTGTATCGCTTCGTCAATCGCTTCTGCTACTTTAATAGGATTCATGGCATCTACGGGTCCACAAGGCATTTCGTACCCCAATCCAAGTTTCCAAATATCTGTATGATTTGCAGTTCTTCCTACAGAAGTTCCCATCGCATATCCATTATTTTCAACAATAAAGACTACTGGTAGTTTCCACAACATCGCCATATTAAATGCTTCGTGAAGGGAGCCTTGTCTTGCAGCTCCATCACCAAAGCAGGTAAGGGTAACTGCGTCACTTCCTCTATACTTATCACCAAAAGCAATTCCTGCTCCTAAAGGTATCTGTCCACCAACAATTCCATGTCCTCCATAAAAACCAAATTCTTTAGAAAATATGTGCATAGAACCCCCCATTCCTTTGGAGGTTCCTGTAACCTTTCCAAATAATTCTGCCATTACTTTTTTAGGATCTTCACCCATACCAATCGGTTGCACATGATTCCTGTATGCAGTAATCATCTTATCTTTCGATAAATCCATGGCATGCAATGCTCCTGCTAAAATTGCTTCTTGACCATTGTACAAATGCAAGAAACCTCTTACTTTTTGTTGGATATAAACGGCAGCTAACTTGTCTTCGAATTTTCGCCAAAAAAGCATGTCTTTATACCAGTCTAAATACGTTTGTTTGGTAATTTTTTTCATTCTCTATCTTCGTGTTTTCGGTATTGAATATGTATGCAATACGTTTACAAAAATAACTGTTTTAAATAGAATAAAAAAAAATCATTTTATGAATTTAACGCGAACGTTTTCGTAGCCTCTTTACTTGTCTTTAGCGATGACTAAGGTTGCTTTTGCATCCGTTGCTAAATTCCATTCATTAGCTGATAGTAAAGCACCTGCGTCGTTGTATACTTTAAATGCGGCCGTGTTGGGACCTGAAGAGCCTTGATTTAAAGCTACAAAGGCTATTTTGTTAATACCAATTTCCAACGGAATTGTGAAACTTTGGTACTGTTGTTCTAAAATAATGTTACTCACAACAGGGATGTTATTCAATAGAATGGTAACTCTGTCTCCATCCGGGTATTGAAAGTCTCTGCAAATAATATTAACACTGCTCGAATTTGTTCTGAAACTTCCTAGATCCTGATCAATAACGGGATATACATATTGTCCATTTATTTTTTTAAATGCTTTTAAAAAACGCGCTTCACTCATTCGTTTTTTAGAAATGATGCCTTTGTTGTTCAGAGCATCTTCTGCTTGTTTCTCTTTTAATTTCTCTTGTTCTTGGTTGTAAGCGCTTTTAAACCCCTTATTGCCGTCAAGTTCGATAGATGTAGGTTTTTCTAAAATCTTTGCATTTTTTAAGACAACTGCTTTGATTTTGCCTTTGTCTGCAGCGGAACTATTTTCATCTAACTGTGCAGCAAAATTGGTGGAAACTAAAATAAAAAGTAAGCAAATGATAATTTTATTTTTCTGATTCATTTAGAAAAAATTTCTGATGTATAAAATGTAAAGATAATACGGATTTAAAATCAAGTTGTTTAGAATTTGTTAAAACTTCTAATGAACGGGGAAATTAAAATAAGTATCCTTAAAAGGCTCCTTTTTTAATGTAAAATGCCACCATTCATTTTCAAAAGGTTTAAATCCATTGGCGAGCATTGTATTTCGTAAAAGCATTCTATTTTCTTTTTGTTTTTTTGAAATGTTTTTATAGAAAGGATGTGATTGAATTCCGAAATAATCATAAGAACTTCCCATATCTATCTCTTTTTTTGTTGCAGTGCTCACAAGTGTCAGATCAATGGTGCTCCCTCTTGAATGACTGGATTTTGACGCGATATAGCCTTGCTCGAAAAGGGCAGCTTTTGAGATTTCGGGATAATACTGTTGTTTCATTAGGGTATCATTTAAAACAAGAGCCCAACGCACAAAGTGAGCTACTGCTTGCTGTGGACGGTAGGCATCAAATATTTTAAGGCAGTATCCTTTTGTTAAAAGTATTTGTTGTATTTTTTTTAATGCTTTTGCAGCTTCAGAACTTACAATGATATTGCTTTTTTGATAGCCTTCTATTGGTTTTCCTATAAAATTGTTTTTAGATAAATACCGCAATTCCTTCTGTATTGAAGGTGCGGTGTTGTGCAAGTATACAAAACCTTCAGGGAGTGTCTGTCCTAAAAGACAGCAGGAGAAACCAAGGAGTGCAATGCGTAAAAATTTTTTCATAAAATCAAAAATACAGAAAATATAATTTATAAGTTGAAACTAGAAATTATTATTTAATTTTGTCAGCAACTATGGAACAACTTACATTAACAACACCAGCGCTATTATTTTCTGCAATTTCATTGATAATGCTTGCCTATACAAATCGATTTTTGGCATATGCAGCCGTAATAAGGAATTTACATGATAAATATCTAGAGAAAAAACAAACCTCTCTTTTGAGACAAATTAAAAACTTAAAGTTGCGTTTAAACTTGACAAGATGGATGCAGATTTTTGGAATTTCGAGTTTGTTGTTTTGCGTATTAACAATGTTTCTAATTTATGTGGGGCAACAAATGATTGCAGTATATACTTTTGGTTTTGCTTTGATTTTGTTAATTATATCGCTGGCTTTATTAATTAAAGAAATACAAATTTCTGCACAAGCATTGCAGTATCATATTGCAGATATTGAAGAGCATTTAAATAAGAGGTAGCGGGTATAAGGCTCCTGCAGATAAAAAAACCGCTTCTAAGAGAAGCGGTTTTTTTAGTAATAAATAGTTTGTCAAAATTTAAGGATTACATATAATCTTCAATAGGATTACAAGAGCAATGTAAATTCCTATCGCCGTAAGCATCATCTACTCTTCTTACCGTAGGCCAAAATTTATTTTCTGCAATATATGCCAAAGGAAACGCTGCTTGCTTTCTGCTATATGGGAAAGCCCAGTCATCTGAAGTTAGCATTTCTTGCGTGTGTGGTGCATTTTTAAGCGGATTGTTTTCGTCCTCTTTACGCGTGTTTTTAATTTCTTCACGAATGGATATCATAGCGTCACAAAAACGATCTAACTCTGAGATACTTTCAGACTCTGTTGGTTCAATCATCATGGTTCCGCCAACTGGAAAGGAAACAGTGGGTGCGTGAAAGCCATAATCTATTAAGCGTTTTGCAATATCAACAACTTCAATTCCATTTTGTTTAAAATCACGACAATCAATAATCATTTCATGGGCTGCACGTCCTTTTTCTCCTGTATATAGAGTTGGGTAATATCCATCTAAGCGCTCTTTGATATAATTTGCATTTAAAATCGCAATTTTTGTTGCGTCTGTCAATCCTTTTGATCCCAGCATTGTGATATAACCATAGGAGATTAAGCAAGCCAAAGCAGAACCCCAAGGAGCCGCAGAAATTGCAGAGATCGCATGTTCACCACCTGTTTTTATAATCGGATTTGATGGTAAGAAGGGCACTAGCTGCGGTGCAACACAAATGGGTCCCACTCCAGGGCCACCACCTCCATGCGGTATCGCAAAAGTCTTATGCAGGTTTAAGTGACAGACATCAGCTCCAATAGTTGCCGGATTTGTCAATCCAACTTGTGCGTTCATGTTTGCACCATCCATGTATACTTGTCCGCCATTGTCATGAATAATTTTGGTAATATTTTGAATTTCACTTTCAAAAACCCCATGTGTTGAAGGGTAGGTAACCATTAAGGCTGCAAGATTTTCCGAGTGCAAAGCTACTTTTTCGCGTAAATCGTCAATGTCAATATTCCCGTTTTCAGCAGTTTTGGTAACAATAACCTTCATACCTGCCATCACTGCAGAAGCAGGGTTTGTACCGTGTGCAGAAGCTGGAATAATACAAATATTTCGGTGTGTATCCTTGTTTGCAAGGTGGTAGGCTCTAATCGTCATTAAGCCAGCAAACTCTCCCTGAGCTCCGGAATTAGGCTGCAAAGACGTACCAGCAAAACCAGTCACAATATTTAATTGATGTTCTAATTTTCGCAAGACCTCTTGATATCCTTCTGCTTGATTTAAGGGAACAAATGGATGAATATTTCCCCATTGTGGGTTACTCAACGGCAACATCTCTGAGGCTGCATTTAATTTCATCGTGCAAGAACCTAAAGAAATCATTGAATGATTTAAAGCTAAATCTTTGCGTTCTAATTTTTTAATGTACCGCATCATGTCTGTCTCAGACTGATAGGTGTTAAATATTTTATGATCTAAAAAAGAGGTATTCCTTTTTACATTTTCTAAGATTTTATTACCCTCAGAAAGCTTAGAAATAGGTACCGTATTAATAGCTAAAGCTTCAGTAAAAACGGCTACAATTGCGTTTAGTTCATTTAATTCTACAGTTTCATTTATAGAGATAGACAAAGTTTCGTCATCTATATAATTAAAGTTAATCTCATTAGCTTCTGCAATACGTTTTATCTCTTGGGCATCTGCCTTTACCGTGATGGTATCAAAATAAGAAGTATTTATTTGTTCAATCCCCAAAGCAGTTAGGGTATTGGCTAAAGTGACTGTTTTTTGGTGCACGCCATCTGCAATAAATTGGAGGCCATCTTTTCCGTGATAAACAGCGTACATTCCCGCCATTACCGCTAATAAAACTTGCGCAGTACAAATATTAGAAGTTGCTTTTTCGCGTTTGATATGTTGTTCTCTTGTTTGCAAAGCCATTCTTAAGGCATGCTTTCCGTTGAGGTCTTTTGTTACGCCAATTATTCTTCCAGGGATACTTCTTTTGTAAGCCTCTTTTGTTGCGAAATAAGCAGCATGAGGACCACCATAGCCTAATGGGATTCCAAAACGTTGCGTAGTTCCTACTACTACAGAAGCTCCAAACGCTCCCGGAGCTTTTAATTTTACTAAAGATAAAACGTCTGCGGCAACTGCTACCTTGATATGTTTGTCGTTTGCTCTTGCTACAAAACTTTCGTAGTCGAATATTTGTCCAAATTTTCCTGGATACTGTAAAATTGCTCCAAAATAATCATCAGCAAAATCAAAATCTTCGTGATTTCCAAAAACGAGTTCAATGCCAATAGGAATTGCTCGTGTTTCTAGAAGTGCCACTGTTTGTGGTAAAATTTCATGGGATACAAAAAACTTATGCGCTCCTACTTTTTTCTTTGCACGCTCTCTTACGTCAAATAACAATGCCATTGCTTCTGCGGCTGCGGTTGCTTCATCCAGTAAAGAGGCATTTGCCAATTCCATTCCTGTTAAATCACAAATCATTGTTTGGTAATTCAACAATGCTTCAAGTCTCCCTTGTGCAATTTCTGCTTGGTAAGGAGTATACGCGGTATACCAGCCTGGGTTTTCTAAGATATTGCGTTGAATTACGCTCGGTACAATTGCTTCGTGGTATCCTAAGCCAATGTAACTTTTGAATACTTTATTTTTTTCTGAAAGCTTTTTTATATGCGCTAAATATTGATATTCACTCATCGCAGGTGCTAAATCCAACTGACTTTTAAGACGGATATTGTCAGGAACAGTCTCATCAATCAGCTGTGCTAAACTTTCTGCGTTTATGGTGGCTAACATTTTTTCTTGCGCAACCACACTTGGGCCAATATGTCTTCTTTGAAACGAATTTGTATTCATTTGTTTAGTTTTGTGAACGATTGAATTCAATCGATTTAGTATTCATTTTTAACTCTCCAAAAAAGAGTGATTTTTCAAGTAACAAAAATAGGAATTTAATCATTTGTTTGAGGTTAGAAAAGAGATAAAGTAAAGTTAATTATGAACTAAAAATGAATGTTATTAACAGAAGCATTATTTTTGCAGTATGAAGTTATTTAAGATACTATTTCGTTTTTATATCAACGCAAGTATTCATGTTGGAATAGCAGTATACGCTTTCGTAAGAATTGCGGAACAATATTTAGAAATCTCTAATAACAGTTCTTTAAATTATGCCATTTTCTTTGGAACGATTACAGGCTATAATTTTGTAAAATATGCTGGAGTAGCAAAGTTGCACCATCGGAGTCTCACAAATAATTTAAAAATGATTCAAATATTTTCTTTGTTTTGTTTTATTGCCATGTGTTATTTTGCTTTTCAACTACCACTAGAAATCTTAATTTTTTCAACTCCTTTTGTGGGGTTAACTTTTTTATACGCGGTTCCATTTTGGAGTGGCTTTCATAAAAATTTACGGCAGATAAGTTACCTAAAAGTAATGGTTGTAGCTTTTGTTTGGTCAGGTTTTACGGTTTTAATTCCGTATATAGCTTCGGGTAAAGAAATGTTGTCGCCGGTTCTCTTATTGGGTTTGCAACGGTTTTTAATCGTGGTGGTTTTAATTTTACCTTTTGACATTAGAGATGTTAAATATGATGCTATTTCTTTACAAACAATTCCCACCAAAATTGGAGTTGAAAAAACAAAAAGGGTTGGTTTAGGATTGATGGTTTTTGCGCTGCTCATTGAATACGCAATCAATGCCAATGCTGTTTTTAAAAATACATTTATGATTTTCTTTTTTATTGTCTTGGTTTTTCTAATGCGCTCTAAAATAAAGCAGTCTAAATATTACAGTTCGTTTTGGGTAGAATCGTTGCCTTTAATTTGGTGGTTACTTATTTTAGGATTCCATAATTTATGGTAGTTTTAAAGATTATTTTTATCAACTTGTTGGGTAATCTTGGGTATTACAAGAAATATCATAAAACTTTAATTTTACTTTCTAATAACCTACTATAATTGTAGCTTTACAGTCGATAAAGTAATCGCGATTTTTAAAATGAATCCTAATAAAAGAAATTATATTTTCGACTTTGACAGTACGTTAACGAGAGTAGAAGCACTAGATGTCTTGGCAGAAATAACCTTGACGAACAACCCTAAAAAAGAGGCCATAATTCAAGAAATTATAGACATTACGAACTTAGGAATTGATGGCGAAATCTCTTTTACGGAGTCTCTAGAAAAAAGAATTCAATTATTAAGTGCAAATAAAGCAGATTTAAGTAGTTTAGTAACTGCCTTGAAAAAGCAAGTTTCTAAATCGATAGCGAGTAACAGAGCTTTTTTTGAAGATTTCGCAGAAGATATTTATGTGATTTCTTGTGGTTTTAAAGAATTTATAGACCCTATTGTAAAAGAATACAATATACCCTCAGAAAGAGTGTTTGCAAATACCTTTGAATTTGCAGAAGATGGAGCAATTATTGGCTTCGATGCGGAGAATGTATTGTCGCAGCACAATGGTAAAATTCAATGTTTAAAAGACATGAATTTAGAAGGGGAGATACAAGTTATTGGAGATGGTTATAGCGACTATGTAACGCGAGAAGCGGGTGTTGCGGATAAGTTTTTTGCATACACAGAAAACGTTTCTAGAGCAAAAACAACAGAAAATGCTGACCATATTGCTCCAAATTTAGATGAATTTTTATACATAAACGGTTTGCCAAGAAACATTTCATATCCGAAGAATAGAATCAAAATATTATTGCTGGAGAATGTGCATCCAGATGCTTTTAAAAAGTTATCAAAAGATGGTTTCACAGTAGAGACAGTCTCAAAAAGTTTGTCGGAAGAAGAATTGATTGAAAAAATAAAAGAGGTCCATGTGCTTGGAATTCGTTCCAAAACAAAGGTGACCGCAAATGTAGTTGCAGCTGCTGAAAAGTTAATGGTTGTAAGTGCTTTTTGTATTGGTACTACACAAATTGATTTGGAAGCTTGTAAAGAAAAAGGAGTTGTTGTTTTCAATGCACCCTATAGCAATACTAGATCTGTTGTAGAGCTGGCAATTGGAGAAATTATTATGTTAATGCGTAGTGTTTTTCAGAGGAGTACGGAGCTTCACAATGGTCAATGGAATAAAACAGCTGCCGGATCTAGAGAGGTTCGTGGCAAGAAGTTAGGGATTGTAGGGTATGGAAATATTGGTAAGCAACTATCCGTGTTGGCAGAGGCATTAGGAATGGATGTCTACTATTATGATATAGAAGATAAGTTGGCTTTAGGAAATGCAACAAAAATGGACGAATTGTCTGAATTGTTGGAGATTTCGGATGTGGTGACCTTACATATTGACGACAACCCTGCAAATAAAAATTTCTTCGGTGAAAAAGAAATTTCTCAAATGAAAGATGGCGCGCATTTCGTGAATTTAGCTAGAGGATTTGTTGTGGATATCCCTGCGTTAGTGGCTGCTTTAAAAAGTGGAAAATTAGCAGGTGCTGCAGTAGACGTGTATCCTGAGGAGCCAAGTAAAAACGGGGACTTTGATACAGCTTTAAAAGGATTGCCGAATGTGATTTTAACGCCTCATGTAGGAGGGAGCACCCAAGAAGCGCAACGAGATATTGCAGATTTTGTTCCTAGTAAAATCATGGCATATATTAATTCAGGAAATACCGTAGATGCCGTTAATTTTCCAAATATTCGTTTGCCGAGACAGACAAATGCACATCGTTTTTTACACATTCATAAAAATGTCCCAGGAGTAATGGCGAAAATCAATGAGATTTTAGCGACCTATGACTTGAATATTATTGGGCAGTATTTATCTACCGACCCTAAGGTTGGTTATGTAATTACAGACCTAGATAAGGAATATAATAAAGCGGTGATTGAAAAATTAAGAAATATAGAGGGAACTATTAAGTTTCGAGTTTTGTATTAAATAGAAATATCTAGAATATAATAAAAAGCCTTTCAAGTAATTGAAAGGCTTTTTATACTTCCGATGCTAACTTTTGTTTGGGGTAATTGTTTAAGGTTTCAATTTTGTGCGCAAAGCAATAATGTTTTTATTGGAACTACCAATATAGCGTCTGCTGCCGAGGTATCTCTTTTTATTAAAATCATCGTAATGGGCTTGTGCTGTATCCATAGAGCTAATATGTACATTTCCGGAAGCGTGTATAAATTCCATTTTTTGATTTCCTAACCAAATACCAACGTGCACAACGCGTTGTTTTTTTACAGCATCAGCTCTGGTTCCAAAGAACAATAAGTCTCCTTTCTCTAGAGTTTTAAAATTCAGTTCACTATCTACTTTTTTCCCAGCATTTATTTGCTGTGAGGCATCTCTGGGAATTATAAAACCATTCATTAAATAAGCCATTTTTGTAAATCCGCTGCAGTCCATTCCTTTTATCGAGGTTCCTCCCCATAGGTAAGGAAACCCATTCATTTTTTTAGCTGTTTTTTCAATTTTTTCTCCGGTGAGATCCGTATTTTCTAACCAAGAATTATATCTAATAGCCTCCGTTTTTTTTATAAAACCAATTCTATTGTCAGGATATTTTACTCCGAAGAAGGAGTCGTTTTCAGATCTATATTGTAATAATGCACCTAAGGTGATATCAGATACAATCGGAGATTTTTCAGAAGCAGCGGTATATACAAATCCGTTAGTTTCAATAAAAATTACTTTTTCAGAGGTATTCCAAGCATCAAATTGCTTTTTATTCATTTTTTGAATTCCGCCTTTATCTACCCATGAAATATAGCTATCTGGCGTTTGAATTCTATAAAAATCACCTTTTTTATCTAATACTTTTAAAGACATTCCTAGCAAACCTTGTGTGCCTAATTCTGCGGAATGCTTGGGGTTTGAGCGGATATTGATCACAGAATTTCTAGCCACTGCAAACTTTTTAGTGCCTACAACGGTATCAGGTAGAATACGAATATTATTTATGAACGCGATGTTTAAAGACTTTAAATTCGTTACTAATTTTTGATGTGCTTCTTTAGAATCGGTTATCCCAGACGCAATAATTATATCGTTTATATCTTCGAAATTTACCTCAAAAATGGCCACTCTTTTATCGGGAGCATATTGCGTTTTTATGGTATCACTTATATTGTGTAATTCCTTTAAGAGGACTGCACTGTCTTTGCAAGAGAGTAAGAATAATAAAAGAGGCAGCAGTGCGCGTTTTAAGATTTTCATATCAATGACTTTTCGCTAAATTACAAAAAAGGCTGATTATTGTTGATTTAAAAGATAATTTCCTGAATGCCTTTTTTTATAATTGAAACATAATGGTTTACTTTCTTTAATTCAAATCTGCTGGAGGGGCCAGAGGCACTAATGGCTCCAATACATTCGTTATTTTTATTAAATACGGGAAGTGAAATACAAATTAACCCAAGTTCAAACTCTTCTAAATCAAGTGAATAACCGTTTTTTAGCACCTCTTTCAATTGAATTTTTAGTTGTGATTCATTCGTGATTGTGTGCGGGGTGTATGCCTTATAGTCTATATTTTGAAGGAGTTTTCCTTGTTTTTCTTCTGAAGAAAAAGTAAGTAATATTTTTCCAATTGCTGTGGAATGTAAAGGTTGAAAGGAGCCTATTGAGGTACTGATTTTTAAGCCTTGGGGGCTTTCTACTTTGTCGATATAAAAAACTTGATTTTTCTTTAAAACGGCAAAAAGGATGGTTTCTTCAATATCTATAGCAATTTTTTTTAACGAATCGCGCGCAGTGTAGATTAAAGACTCATAGAGAGAAACCCTATTTCCAAGTTCAAATAGTTTGCTGCCTAAAATATACTTTTCATTCTCATTTTGTTGTACAGCGTTTAAAGCAACAAGGGTGCTTAATATGCGATATGTGGTACTTTTATTGTAACCTGTTTTATTTGCCAATTCGCGTACACCCCATTCTTTTTTGTCATTGGTAAATGCCTCTAATAAGGTAAATGCTTTTACAATGGATTGGTTGGGTATGAATGTTTCGTTGGTCATCTTTGTGTATAAATATTTTGCTAAGATAACAAAAATTTGTATATTTATAAAACACTGTTTCACATAGTGAAACGATTAATCTTTTTTATTCTGTTTTTTTAAAGATAGAATAGTAAGTTTTTAAAAATAAATACAAAGGATGTATCAAAATAATTTAGCGTTTGCAAAAGAACAGGACCAAGCAGATCCTCTTGCTTTTTTGAGAAATCAGTTTCATATCCCGGAGGACAAAGACGGAAATGATTGGTTGTATTTTACGGGAAATTCTTTGGGTTTGCAGCCAAAAGAGACAAAGGGATACATCAATCAGGAGTTGCAAGATTGGGCGAATTTGGGAGTAGAGGGTCATTTTGAAGCAAAAAACCCTTGGTTAAATTACCATGAGCTGCTCACGGATAAGATGGCCAAAATAGTGGGTGCAAAACCGATAGAGGTGGTGGTAATGAACACATTGACCACAAATTTACATTTGTTAATGGTGTCTTTCTATAGACCGACAAAATCAAAGTATAAAATTGTTATTGAGAGTGATGCATTTCCTTCGGATAGATATGCAGTGCAATCGCAACTTAAGTTTCACGGTTTTTCGGATGCAGATATCATTGAATGGAGCCCAAGAAAAGAAGAGCATTTATTAAGGATTGAGGATTTAGAAGAAATTGTGAGTGTGCAGGGTGATGAAATCGCATTGTTGTTAATCGGAGGTGTGAATTATTATACAGGTCAGTTTTTAGACTTGAAAAAAATTACGGAAATAGGACATTCAAAGAAGTGTGTTGTTGGTATTGATTTGGCGCATGGAGCAGGAAATATACAGCCAGATTTGCATGCTTCGGGAGTTGACTTTGCTGCTTGGTGTACTTACAAATATCTGAACTCAGGTCCTGGAAGCTTGGGAGGCGTTTTTGTACATGAGAAGCATGCTAAAGATAAAGACTTACCGCGTTTTGCTGGCTGGTGGAATCACAACAAAGAAACACGGTTTAACATGCGGCAGCCTTTTGATGTGATGGAAGGAGCAGAGGGATGGCAATTGTCCAACCCACCAATTCTTTCAATGGCGGCTATTAAGGCTTCTTTAGATATTTTTGATGCGGTTGGAATGGACGCATTAAGAGAAAAGTCAGAAAAATTGACTGGTTATTTTGAGTTTTTAATTGAGCAGATTGCTTCAGACGATATTCAAATTATAACCCCGCTAAATCCAAAGGAAAGAGGTTGTCAATTGTCGATACAAGTAAAGAATGCAGATAAGAGCTTGCATGAAAAGTTAACAGCACGTCATATTATTACAGATTGGCGAGAGCCAGATGTAATCCGATGTGCACCTGTGCCGCTATATACCTCTTTTGAAGATGTATATCGATTGGTTTCAGTTTTAAAAAAACTATTATAAATGAATAAAAAGGATAAAATATTAATTGTAGGTGCAGGGTTGTGTGGTAGTTTATTAGCATTGAGACTTGCACAAAGAGGTTTTAAAGTTAAGGTATACGAAAGCAGACCAGATTTGAGAACTACAGACATTTCTGCAGGAAGATCCATCAATTTGTCTTTGTCAGACAGAGGTTTAAAGGCGTTACGTCTTTGTGGAATGGAAGCAAAAGCAAAAGAAATTTGCATTCCAATGTTCGGAAGATTGATGCACGATACCGATGGAAATACATTTTCTTCCAATTATTCCGGAAGAGATAATGAATGTATTAATTCAATTTCTCGAGGGGAACTGAATGCGATCTTACTAGATGCTGCAGAAGAGCATGAAAATGTGCAGTTGCATTTCAATAAGCAATGTGAACAGGTAGACATAGAAAAAAATATTGCTCATTTTAAAGAGTATAAGACGAAAGAAAAATTTACAGTTGCTGCAGACGTTATTTTTGGAGGCGATGGCGCAGGCTCTTCTTTAAGGAAAAGCTATGTTGCAGAACGTAAGTTTTTGTTTAGTTATTCTCAAGCATACTTAAATCATGGATACAAAGAGCTTGAGATTCCAGCGGACACTTCTGGAAATCATCAAATTAGTAATGCCCATTTACATATTTGGCCTCGGGGTGATTTTATGCTAATTGCCTTGCCAAATATGGATGGTAGTTTTACGGTAACCTTATTTTTAAGCTACGATGAAGGAGATTTTAATTTTGAAAATTTAACTTCTGAAGAAAAAATTACCGAATTTTTTGAAAAAGAATTTCCAGATGCTTTGGCTTTAATACCCAATATAAAAGAAGAGTTTATAAACAATCCAACAGGGCCTTTAGGTACTATAAAGTGCGCTCCTTGGAGTTACCAAAATAAAACCTTGCTGATTGGAGACTCTTCGCACGCAATTGTGCCTTTTTATGGTCAGGGTATGAATGCTTCTTTTGAAGATGTTTATGTTTTAGATGAAATTTTGGAGCAAGACTTAGGATCTTGGGAAGCTGTTTTTAAAGCCTATCAAAATGCAAGGAAAAAAGATACAGATGCGATTGCAGATCTGGCAATAGATAACTTTCATGAGATGAAAAATCATGTCGCTAACCCTGTTTTTAAAGAAAAAAGAATCATAGAAATGAATTTAGAAAAAACATTTCCGACAGAGTATTTTTCTAAATATTCTATGGTGACCTTTAATGAGCATATTGGTTACAATGAGGCGATGGTAAGAGGAAGAGCGCAAGATAAAGCGTTGTTAAATTTGATTACTTCAAATGCAATTTCTACTGCACCCGATATGAAAAAAGAGGAGTTAAAAGGGGTGCTAGAAAAAGTACAGCAAGAGACTGAAGAAATTCTTAAAGAGGCCAATACAGGAGTATTATAAAAAATAAATATGTCAGAAAAAAAAGTAATACCAAGAGGCGCATATCCCCACGTAAAAGTAGTGGGAGATTTTATATTTGTGTCAGGAACAAGTTCGAGAAGAGCAGACAATACCATTGCAGGAGTAGATATTATTGATGCTATGGGAACTAAATTTCTAAATATTGAAACGCAAACTAGTGAAGTTTTAAAAAACATAGATGCCAATTTAAACACGGTTGGTGCAAGTTTAAAGAACGTTGTAGACGTTGCTGTTTTTTTAGTAAACATGAATGATTTTGCGGGTTATAACAAAGTATATGGAACCTTCTTTGAAAAAGAAACAGGACCCACGAGAACTACCGTTGCCGTGCATCAATTGCCACATCCAGATTTGGTAGTGGAAATTAAGGTGACTGCGTTTAAGAAAAAATAATTTTTTAGATCTTACTCATTTTAAAATTAGTGAGGTCTTTTATGAATAGGATATGAATATAAAAAACTATATCAACGGAGAATTTGTGAATCCAATAGAAAGTAATTGGATGCCTAATTACAATCCCTCTACTGGCGAAGTATCTGGGAAAATACCAAATTCAACAAAGAAGGATGTAGAAAAAGCATACGAGGCTGCGGAAAAAGCATTTCCAAAATGGTCGAATACTACATTAGAAGAAAGAAGTAAAATTCTTTCTAAAATAGCTGCCTTAATTTTAGAGCATTTAGATATTCTAGCAGTAGCAGAATCAAAAGATAATGGAAAGCCTTTAAGTTTAGCGAGGGAAGTTGATGTTCCTCGGGCTGCTAGTAATTTTCAGTTTTTTGCAAATGCAATTACACAGTTTTCATCAGAAGCACATGAAAGTGTTGGTTTCAATGCAGTAAATTTCACGCTCCGGCAACCAATAGGTGTTGTTGGCTGTATTTCTCCTTGGAATTTGCCCTTGTATCTTTTTACTTGGAAAATTGCACCAGCAATTGCAGCTGGAAACTGTGTTGTTGCAAAACCAAGCGAAATTACACCCTTGACTGCTTTCCTATTGGGAGAGATACTGCAGGAAGCGGGTTTACCAAAAGGCGTTTTAAATATTGTACATGGTTTAGGAACAACTGTAGGAAATGCTATTGTTGCGCATCCCAAGATCAAAGCAATTTCCTTTACAGGAGGTACCAAAACAGGTGCACATATTGCAAGTATTGCTGCACCTATGTTTAAAAAGCTCTCTCTAGAATTAGGAGGGAAGAATCCAAATATTATTTTTGCAGATTGTGATTATGATAAAATGATAGCAACTACTGTGCGTTCTTCGTTTTCAAACCAGGGGCAGATTTGTCTTTGTGGAAGCAGGATCTTAGTAGAAGAAAAAATCTATGATAAATTTAAAAAAGATTTTATTCAAAAAGTAGCCCAGTTAAAGGTTGGAAATCCATCTGAAGAGTCCACAAAAATTGGAGCCTTAGTTTCTTTCGCCCATCTAGAAAAAGTGAAAGGTTATATTGATAATGCTTCTAAAGATGGAGGGAAGGTTCTTTTTGGCGGAAATAAAGTGGTGGTAACTGGAAGTGAAAATGGATATTATTTACAACCAACAATTATCGAAGTTACTGATAATAAATGCTCTTTAAATCAAGAGGAGGTTTTTGGCCCGGTAGTCACCATCATGCCGTTTAAAACGGATATGGAGGCTTTGCAGTTAGCAAATGACGTAAAATATGGACTTTCAGCAACGGTATGGACACATGATTTAAATAGAAGCATGCAGTTTTCTAAACAATTACAAACGGGGATTGTTTGGGTAAATACTTGGATGTTGCGTGACTTACGAACGCCTTTTGGCGGTCAAAAAGATTCTGGCGTTGGAAGAGAAGGGGGCGTTGAGGCATTGCGCTTTTTTACAGTTCCTAAAAATGTTTGTATTCAATATGGATAGAAAGCTTTCGTAAGCGCTTGTCTAAATGAAGAAGAAATAAAAAGATAAAATTATAGAAATATTAGATTTTAAAGTGCAATTGAAGGCACGCTAATAACCCTAAAATATGGAACTAAATTTAAAAAATAAAAATGCTTTGGTTTGTGGAAGCACACAGGGAATCGGGAAAGCAACGGCTATTTTGTTAGCAGAGGAAGGTGCGAATATTACGTTAATCGCTCGAAATGAAGAAAAATTGAAAGCGGTGCTAGCTGAACTACCAAACAACAACCAAAAACACAAGTATTTAATTGCAGATTTTTCAAAACCAGAAGAAGTAAAACAAGTTTTAAAAGCGTCATCCTTGCAATTTCATGTGTTGGTTAATAATACGGGAGGTCCGGAAGGTGGCCCTATATTCAATGCTAAAATTGAGGAATTCGAGCGTGCTTTTACCCAACATTTAAAATGCAATCACCTTTTGGTACAAGCAGTAGTTCCGTTTATGAAAACGCAATGTTTTGGTAGAATTATAAATATAATTTCAACCTCGGTAAAACAACCTTTAGACGGATTAGGTGTTTCAAATACCATCCGTGGAGCAGTAGCAAGTTGGTCTAAAACTTTGGCAAATGAACTGGGTAAGTTTGGAATTACAGTAAATAACGTATTGCCAGGAGCAACAGGAACAGGACGTTTAAAGGAGATCATAAATAATAAAGCTACAAAGACAGGGCAGTCATTTGATGCTGTTGCAGAAGCTATGAAAAATGCGGCACCAGCAAAACGTTTTGCGGAACCTGAAGAGGTTGCTGCGGCAATTGTATTCCTAGCAAGTGAAAGCGCAGGTTTTATAAATGGGATTAATGTTCCAGTTGATGGGGGAAGGACAAAATCTCTTTAAAAAAGAGTTTGTGTTATGGTTTTTAGAACCACGCCTATTTTCAGTATCTTTAAAAAGTTTTTAGTAACGTGTCTTAAAGTTTAAATATTCAATAAATATGAGCAATATAGTACAGCCTTTAAATTTTAAAAAATGGATCGAGGAACATCGTCATTTATTGAAGCCACCAGTTGGTAACAAACAAGTTTGGGACAATGGCGAATATATAGTCATGGTTGTTGGTGGGCCAAATAATAGAAAGGATTATCATTATAACGAAACTCCTGAATTCTTTTATCAGGTAGAAGGGGATATGATTCTAAAAATTATTGATACCAAAGGCGAACAGATAGAGGTTCATATTAACGAAGGTGATATTTACTTGTTGCCCTCAAAAGTGCCACATTCACCACAAAGAAAAGAAAATACAGTTGGCTTGGTCATAGAGTATCCGCGTTCTATAGGAATGTTAGATGCTTTAGAATGGTATTGTGAGGGCTGTGGAAATCAATTATATAGAGAAGAATTTGCATTAGACAATATAGAGACAGACATGCCAATAATATTTGATAACTATTACTCAGATGCACAGAAATGTACCTGTAAGGCATGCGGAACTGTCATGGAGAGGCCAGACAAAGTAAGGACTAAGGATTAAAAGTAATTAGTAAAAAAGAAATATTGTCTGTCATTCTGAATGAGGAACGAGTGAAATCCCCTTTTTAGAGATAAAGAGATTACTTTGTATACCTGGCCGCAGATAAAGTACGCTAGCAATCACAAAACCATGAAAAACAGAAAATTACGCATTAACGGACATTCACATTTGCTTCCGTACCCAGAAGAAATACCTCAATTTATGAAGGATAAGGAGATTTTTTGGGTAGATGATGGGCGGAAACATATGTTACAGAAAGGATGGAAACGACCCGTAACAGATTCAAGTTTTTTCTTAGATGAGAAGCTTATTTGGATGGAGAAAAATAAGATTGACCATGCAGTGGTTTTAAACCTTTCTCAATTATATGGAAATGGTTTGCGTTTAGAAGAGATGAAGAAAGCATTGCGTTTTCAAAATGATTTCAATGCGAAGGTGCAACACAATCATCCAGACAAATTTACCTGCGGTTTTGTAGTGCACCCCGGATTTATATATGGAGCATTGGATGAAATGAAGCGCTGTGTGGAAGAATTAGGGTTAAAGGTACTCTGTTTACCAACGCATTTCATGGACTCTATTGGACAATGGCGCTGTGTTTTTGACGAAGAAAATGATCGAATTTTTGAATTGGCGGACAAGTACAAGCTTGCAATAGAAATCCACCCTTATGATGGAGATAAAATGATAAAGTTAGAAAACACTAATTGGCGTTTTCATTTAATTTGGATGCTCGCACAGTGCGGTGACGCTTATCATTTTTATACTTTAAACGGTATGCAGGAGCGTTTTAAAAATATTAGAACTTGTTTTGCACATGGCGGCCAGTTGGCACAAATGAACTTGGGAAGAAGAATTCAAGGTTTTGACGGCAGGCCTGACTTGTTTGAAGGAAAAACCCATCCTAGAAAGGCAGTGGGACATCCAAATATCTTTTTTGACACCTTGGTCCACGATACAGATTCTTTGCAGCTAATGTTTCAGAGACAAGGAACGAGTCAGGTTTTGATGGGCTTAGATGATCCATATCCTTTGGGGGAGATGGAAAGTGATAAGCAATCTTCATATCCAGGGAAAATCTTAGATTTGGCTATTGAAAGGAATATTATTTCAGATATAGAAAAATCCGAAATTTGGGAGGACAACGTTCTGCAATGGTTGTTTGGCGACGATGAAGGCGCAAAAAAAGACTTGATAGCTAAAATTATAGGTTAAGAAAAGTTTGACTACTTTCAATAAGCTAAAATTATTGAAGTAAAAGAACTTCCTTATGATGCCTCTCGTTTTAGATGGCGATGTTAATTTTTTTGTTTTCTCCTAAGAAAAATTTAGCGTCATCATAAGCTGGAGGCCCTATATAACCTCTCGCATTATTAGAGCATCCATATGCCTCTTTTGGAATACCAAAAAAGTTAGTATCCATTTTTTTATTGTCGTTTTCATCATGAACGAAGGAAACAGCATAGGTCCCTTTTGGTAAATTTTTAAAAGTATGTTTCGCTTTATTATCCGTAATTTCTACAAACGCACTTTTGAATTGTACTTTAAGAAAAGCATCTTTTTGATTATAGAGACCAAGAAGTAAGGTTCCGTTGCTCGATTTTAATCCAGAGATATGTATGGTGAGGGTGAATTTTTTGTTTTCTTGATTTTGGGCTGAAAATAGTGCACTACAGCTAATTAATAGCATGAAAATTATTGTTCTCATATCTCTAATTATTTTAGGTGTTTCAGAGTAAATTTTTTGAACTCTTTTTAAAGGGGCTTAAATATAGCGAATCTTTGGAAGTAAAACGAAACCTAGTAGCGCTTTATTAAAGATCTTTTTTTATGCACTTAGTTATTGGAGTGCTTCTTATTTATAGCATTTATAAACAAAACTTGGAGGTAGATTTCTAACTACAAAATTGAGCTTAACTGTATTAAATTTATTTCTTAAAAAAAGATACTTATCAAAGCTATATTGATATTGAATAAAGCATCCTTTTGGTTTCAAGTGGCACATTACCTTTTGAACAATGGACTCTATGAGTTCTTTATTTAGCAGGCTTAGCGGTAAACTAGAGATTACATAGTCTATATTATTTTCTTTTATTTCGGAAACTTGAATGAATTTTTCTGCTGAACAATTGTGTATTTCAAAATTTTCATAGGATTTAAATTTCTCTAGACAATGCTCAAAAAATTTTTTATTAGTTTCAAAAGAAATAAGCTTTGAACTCGTAGGTATTCTTTTTAAGATTTCTGCTGTAAAGTTTCCGTTTCCTGATCCAAATTCTAAGATGATTTGATTTTTTTTAAACTCCACGTCCTTTAAACATTTTGCTATTAAATATTTAGAGCCTGGTTGTATACTGCCGATGGTACTTATTTTAGATAGCGCTTCTTTCGTGAAAAACATGTTTATTTACTTAGATGGTAAATGTAAAGAATTTTGCAAGACATAGTATGCAACAACGAAACTATCTGATGCTTTAGAAATACAGTATTTATTTATGGCTTCTTTTAATTTCTCGTAAACTTAAATTAGAACTAATAAATGTGCTGATAATTTTAAAACTTAATTGGTAAAGATCTGTTTGGAAATATTTAGACCATTTGTCATCCCTAAATAAGTGATTTATCTGTTGTATTCTTTTTTGTGCTTCAGAAAAAGTAAATAAATGATTGGCGGTATCCTTATTTTTAGCTTGTAGTATTGCTTTTTTTGTATCAAAGTCTACATTTATGTAAAATATTTTTTCAGCGGCGTTGATCGGATGAAACTCGGTCCATTTTGCAAAGCCAGTAGCAATTTTCTGATTTTTATATTTCGAATCTGTAACTAGTTTCCATCTGCAATTGGCAACTCTTCCCCAATGATTGGATTTTCTATAGACCCCTTCGACCGTATAAAAATACATACTTTGGGCTTTGCTTTTATAATTGGTGTCTTCTGGGAACTCAAAGCGGTCAACTTCTTGAAATTCGCAAAAAGTATGTTTAAAAAAATTACTTTGGTTGTAGGTTTTCACAAATGATTATTTAATTACTAATTTTCTCGAGGGTTCTCTATAGAATCCCTGAATACTAATGGTATCTTTATCAAATTGAACTTTTGCATAGGCAGAGGTGTCTTTGGTGTCTACCATTCCCTTAAAGGTAACATAATGTACATTATTTTCCATTTGATAGGAGCCTTCATGGTTGTGACCATTAAAAAATATTTTTACATTTTTATAAGGCTTAATAAGTGCTAAGAATTTATCTCTGTTCCATAGATTATGTTGGTCGATTGGAAATATGGGAAAGTGACAATAAAAGCCAACTTTTTGCTTACTTTTTACAGCAAGTTCTAATTCCGTTTTTATCCAAGCTAATTGGGTTGAGCTCAATGCTCCATTCCATTTTTTGAGATAAGGTAAGTTTTTGTTTTTAAGTAAATTAAAAATAGCATCTGTCTGTTTTTTTTTCTCTTCACTCAAAGCACCGTGAAAACTGAGGTCGTTTCCATCTAAAACGATAAAACGCCAATCTTTTTCAATAAAACTATAATATCGGTCTTTAAGATTTAAGCGATGTATAACCTTTGCTTTTAAGGAGTCTTTCACTTCGAAATCATGATTTCCTAAGACATGGTATGATTTGGATTTTAATGCTTCCCAAAGGGGAAGAACCGTGTCCAAACTTTTAAAATCTTTATCAATAAAGTCACCCAAATGGATACTGTATTTTAAGGAGTCTTTGTTTAAAATGGCAATTGCTTCTTTTAGCCTTTGGGGTGCTTTTGTATAATATCGATTCCACTTAACAGCACAATCACAATATTGGCAATCAGCAATAACTCCTATTTTAAAAGAGTGGTCTTTGTTTTTTTTACAAGACAATAAACAGAGCGCAAAAATTAAAAAGAATAAGTTTTTCTTCATTTTATTTTTTTGTAATGCTTGTAAATATACAGCTTCCTAGAATACAAAAAAACGCACCCAAATGAATGTGTGCGTTTTATTTTAATTAAAATTTCTATTAAGATTACTAAGGTAACAATGAAGTAAACGATGTGTAAGGATTTGTAAACAAATCGAAAGTTCTGCTTACTTTACCTCTTCGAAATCTACATCTTCAACATTGTCTCCTTGAGCATCAGCAGCTTCGGGTTCTTCTTGTTGCGCGCCAGCTTCTCCACCTGCAGCTCCTTGCTCTGCAGCATACATCTCTTCAGATGCCGCTTTCCAAGCTTCATTAATCGTTGCCATAGCAGTATCGATCAATGCTCCTTCTCTAGACTCGTGAGCAGCTTTTAGTTCTACTAATGCAGCTTCAATAGGTGTTTTTTTCTCTTCAGATAATTTATCACCAAATTCTGTTAATTGCTTTTCTGTTTGAAAAATCATTGAATCTGCTTCGTTAATTTTCTCTGCAGTCTCTTTAGCAGCTTTATCAGCATCCGCATTTTCTTCAGCCTCTTGTCTCATTTTAGCAATGTCTTCTTCAGATAATCCAGAAGAAGCTTCAATTCTAATTTCATGAGATTTATTTGTTCCTTTGTCTAGTGCCGAAACCTTGATAATACCATTGGCATCAATATCAAAAGTTACTTCTACCTGAGGAACTCCTCTTTGTGCTGGTGGTAAACCATCTAAATGAAAACGACCAATCGTATTATTGTCTGCAGCCATTGCTCTTTCACCTTGTAAAACGTGAATTTCAACAGAGGGCTGATTGTCTACTGCTGTAGAAAATACTTGTGATTTTTTTGTTGGAATGGTTGTATTTGCATCAATTAATTTAGTAAAAACATTCCCCATTGTTTCAATCCCTAAAGATAAAGGCGTAACATCTAATAATAAAACATCTTTTACATCTCCAGATAAAACCCCCCCTTGAATTGCAGCTCCTAAAGCAACAACTTCATCAGGATTTACTCCTTTACTTGGCGCCTTACCAAAGAATTTTTCTACCGCTTCTTGTACAGCAGGGATTCTTGTTGAACCACCAACCAATACGATTTCATCGATATCAGCAATAGATAAATCAGCATTTTTTAATGCCTTTTTACAAGGTGCAATTGTTCTTTTTACTAAATCGTCAATTAAAGCCTCAAACTTAGAACGGGTCATGGTTCTTACCAAGTGTTTTGGTCCACTATCAGTAGCTGTAATATATGGTAAGTTGATTTCTGTTGAAGTAGTGCTTGATAATTCGATTTTTGCTTTTTCAGCTGCTTCCTTTAAGCGTTGTAAAGACATTGGATCTTTACGTAAGTCCATTCCTTCTTCAGTATTAAATTCTTCTGCCAACCAGTTAATAATTTTCTCATCAACATCGTCACCACCTAAATGTGTGTCTCCATCTGTAGCGAGTACTTCAAAAACACCATCTCCTAATTCTAAGATAGAAACATCATGTGTTCCACCACCAAAATCAAAAACAACAATTTTCTTGTCGTCATGAGACTTGTCTAATCCATATGCTAAAGCAGCAGCAGTTGGCTCATTTATAATTCTTTTTACTTGTAATCCTGCAATTTCACCAGCTTCTTTTGTCGCTTGACGTTGTGCATCGTTAAAATATGCAGGTACTGTAATTACCGCTTCACTTACTTCTGTTCCTAAGTAATCTTCAGCAGTTTTTTTCATTTTTTGCAACACCATTGCAGAGATTTCTTGAGGCGTGTATAAACGTCCGTCAATATCTACTCTTGGTGTATCGTTGTCTCCTTTTACTACTTTATAAGGAACTCTTCCTGCTTCTTTTGAAGAATCAGAGAATTTATTACCCATAAAACGTTTGATAGAATACACTGTTTTTGTCGGATTCGTTACCGCTTGTCTTTTAGCAGGGTCTCCAACCTTACGCTCTCCTCCTTCTATAAAGGCAACGATAGATGGTGTTGTTCTCTTTCCTTCTGAATTAGGAATTACAACGGGCTCATTACCTTCCATTACAGATACACACGAGTTTGTTGTTCCTAGATCTATTCCAATTATTTTACTCATAATACTTATTTGATATTGTTATATATTCAATTTTACAATTATCAATAAGCAAACTGTGTGCCAACTCCTTATTTTAAGATAAATGTCAGTGTTGTAGTCTTACTGGAAATAATTATGTGACATTTTGACATTATACTAGTCTGCATTAGAGGTGACAAGTAATTTTAGAGATGGAGTTATTTCTAGTGTTTAGTGCGGTTAAAACTTTAGGATAGAAATAATCTGAGTGGTTTCTGTAAAATGAAACGGATTAAGTTTGATGAAATATTTTTTTCGAGTATAAATTATAATTTTAAATTATACAAAAAAAAGTAACGCTTTGCGCTATATTTTTTACATTTACAGTACTTAATTTAATAATTTTTAAGAATGTCGCAATTTATAAGTGTTTTTGATATGCTCAAAATTGGGATCGGCCCCTCAAGTTCACATACATTAGGTCCTTGGAGGGCTGCGGAACAATGGATACAGTTTTTAAAAAAAGCTACTATTTTTGATAAGATTGATGGGGTAAGAATTGATTTATTTGGTTCTTTAGCGCTTACAGGAAAAGGACACGCAACAGACTATGCTGTTTTGTTAGGTTTAAGTGGAGCAGACCCTGAATACATACCAATACGCAACATTGATCCTATTATTAATGACATTAAAATGAATAATAAGTTGCAGCTTAACAACGAGAAGGAAATTAATTTTTCCGTTGAGAATGTAGTGTTCAACAAAGCATTTCTTCCTTTCCATGCAAATGGAATCATTTTTAGAGGTTTTCATAAAGGCAAAGAAATAACAACAGAAACTTATTATTCTATTGGTGGAGGTTTCATTGTACAAGAGGAGGATCATTTGGAGCAGGAAATAGAAATTACAGAAAAGAATTTTCCATTTCCAATCAATAGAGCGATTCAGTTGGAAGAATTTTGTAAAAAAGAAAATTTAGAGATCTCTGATATCGTTTTAAAGAACGAATTAGAGTTGCGTACTTTAGATGAAATTGACTCAGAGTTAAACAGAATTTGGGATGCGATGTTGGAGTGCATGTATATTGGATGTCATACAGAAGGGAAACTTCCTGGTGGATTAAATGTAAAGCGCAGGGCATTCTCTTCACATCAAGGGCTCATAAAAGATACTACCTATACAAATCATAAAGAATGGATTACTGCGATACGAAGTACAGAAGTTAAATTTAGAGAAATTTTAAAATGGGTAAGTTGTTTTGCATTGGCAATAAATGAGGTTAATGCAGCTTTGGGTAGAGTTGTAACCGCTCCAACAAACGGGAGTGCTGGTGTAATTCCTGCAGTTTTAATGTATTATTTAGTGATCGAAAATCATGAAGCTGATTTTAAGCATATTAAAAAATTTCTATTAACAGCTGGAGAGATTGGAAGTCTTTTTAAAAAGAACGCTACGATTTCTGCTGCCATGGGTGGTTGTCAGGCAGAAATTGGTGTTTCATCCTCGATGGCAGCGGCAGCTTTAACTGAATTGCTAGGAGGAACACCACCCCAGTGCCTGGTTGCTGCAGAGATTGCAATGGAGCATCACTTGGGTTTAACTTGTGATCCCATAGGAGGTTTAGTCCAAATACCGTGTATAGAAAGAAATGCGATGGGTGCAATTAAAGCAATTAATGCCGCGGAAATGGCATTAGAAACCGATCCTAAAGAGGTAAAGGTTCCTTTGGATAAAGTAATTGACACGATGTGGGAAACGGCAAAAGACATGCATAAAAACTACAAAGAGACTTCAGAAGGTGGCTTAGCTATGAATGTAGGCTTCGCTGATTGTTAAAAAAAAAGTCCAAAAGCTTTTTACGGCTTTTGGACTTTCAGAAATAACTAACTAAATTAATTATTTTTCAGAACTTTGAACAGCTAAGTTATAAACTACCAGTCCAAATCCTATTTTATTGATTGCATCTCCAATGTTGTAAATAACATTTAAATCCAATCCTCCAAAGATACCTTCGTACCATCCTGGAGTACCAGCCATATATCCAATTGGGTAAATTGCCCAACCTACTAATACGAACCAACATAATGTTTTGTGTGCTTTTAATACCGCCCCACCAGCTTCAACAGCTAATTTTTTAGCAGTACCTAACCAAATGTCATATACAATTACGAAGTAAGCTATACCTGATGCAAGACCCCAAACCTGAGCATTTGCTTGATCAATAGCTTCACCTATGTAACCTGTTACTAACATAATCACAGATAATAAAATTAATCTCCACATTAAAGATTTTTTAGCGCCTGCAACTTTTAAAATTAAATAAAACTCAACACACATTAATGGCACTGTTAATACCCAGTCAATGTATCTGAAGAAAGTTGGAGACTCTGAGAAAGCTGCCCAATAATCTCTCATGTAGAAGTAATGCACTGCTGCAATAAAGGTAATTAAACCAGATACTAATAAAGAAGTTCTCCACTTTTTGTCAACGCTGTTCATTGATAAAAAGAAAAATACTGATGCAGCCATCATAGCCATACAGCCTACAAAAAATGTAAATCCAACGTAATCATCTGTAGCCATTTTGGTCACAGAAAGAAAATTCATAGATAAATTCATAATGTTTAAAAAATTAAGTTAGTAAAATTGTTTATTGTTTAAGCTTTTAACTTAAACACTTACCCAAAGATAAAGAAAAAAATATTAAATTTGCATAATGGAGACGAAAAATAATAGAAATTACCAAAATTTCATGCTTTATTTTACATTTTTCTTGCTTTGGGTAAGCATCCAATTTGGAGAAGTAGTAGAGGACTTTATTGCCTATATAATGGTGGTTTCTATAGGTATTCTGCACGGGGCCAATGACTTACTTATTTTATCTAAAAAAAACAAAGGGAGAAAGACTTTTATTAAGAACCTAATTATTTACTTGGGTATTATTTGCGTTTGTCTCTTAATTTATTTTTACAGTCCTTTTGTAGCCATTTTACTTTTTGTGTTTTTAAGTGCATATCATTTCGGAGAGGAACACCTGGGTGCTTTAATAGCTGTAAATCCAGTTTTTGATTTTTTATATTTTCTAGGTTATGGTATGTTTATATTCGCTTTACTTTTTTATCAATCTATTTCTGGTGTCGACGCAGTTATGTTGGAATTAACAGGCGCTATTTTTACGACGCAGCAGATAGAAGCCACTTTAATAGCAAGTGCTATTTGTTTGTTTGCGGGAAGTGTGTACTTGGTTGTATCCAAAAGGAATGTTTTAGAGTTCTTTATAAAGGAGTCCTTTTATTTACTGTTACTTTTTCTTGTCTTTAAAACCTCTTCTTTAATTTTAGGTTTTGCTATTTATTTCATTCTCTGGCATTCCATTCCTTCGATAATACATCAAATTGAATTTATCTCAGGAAATTTAAATAAAGCAAGTTTTTTATTTTATGTAAAAAAAGCACTTATTTATTGGATTCTTAGTGTCGTTGGTTTGTTGTTTTTGTATCAAATAGTTCCAGCTGTTGAATTGTTTTCAACAGTAATTTTCACCATTTTATTTGCGGTTACGGCACCACATACTTGGGTGATGTATAAAATGAAAAATTAACGCGTAAAAAATAGGTTATTCTCTGAAGACAGTTCTTCAGAGAACCGGTACCGTTCAATATTAAAACCTTTTAACTCTTCAAGCGTGTTTACATTATTATCTATAATATAACGGACCATTAACCCACGCGCTTTTTTTGCATAGGTCATAATTGTTTTGTATTCTCCATTTTTAAAGTCTTTAAAGACAGGGGTAATCATTGGCACTTTTAAAACCTTTTTTGGCAACGCTTTAAAATATTCTGTACTTGCTAGATTTACTAATAACTCATCCTTTTTTAACTCTTCATTCAAAGAAACTGCAAGTGTGTCATCCCAAAATTTATATAAATTTTCTGTCTTCCCAAGCTTTAAGCGAGTTCCCATTTCTAAACGATACGGCTGAATTAAATCTAAAGGTTTTAACAAACCATACAATCCAGATAAGATTCGCAAACGTTCTTGCAATACGGGGATTTTTTCTTCCTTTAAAGAATTCACATCTATTCCCATAAATACTGCACCCGTAAAAGAATAAATAGCTTGTTTAGCATTGTCAGTAGTAAACGGTGTTTCCCAGGTTTGGTTGCGTTCATAATTTAACTGAGACAAGGCCTCAGAAATACTCATTAAATCGCCAATTTTATTTTTAGAAAGTGTTTTTAATTTTTTTGCTAACTTATTAGATTGCTCTAAAAACCGAGGCTGTGTATATAAACTTGTTGGAACTTCACTTTCGAAATCTAAAGATTTTGCTGGAGATATTATGATTTTCATTTGTTAAATTTGAAAAGTTAAATGATTCTAAACTAAAAACATAAATATACAAATGATTCTAAAGTTTTCAAATAAAAAAAAGTTTAAAAATTGATAAAACTATTTATAAAACCTAGATTATTATTGAAAGTTGATTTTATTTTATAAATTCATCAGACTATTTAGATTTTTTAGGGTCAAAGAATAGAAATTAACCAAATATATTTGGATAAAGAGGCGGAACTTGTTAAAAAATTAAAAAATCCTACATTAAAAGATAGAGCTTTTAGTGAGCTGCTTGATACCTATCAAGAGCGTTTGTATTGGCACATTCGTAAGATTGTAACCACACATGAAAATGCAGATGACGTTTTGCAAAATACTTTTATTAGAGTGTATAAAAGCATTACTAACTTTAAGGAAAAAAGCACATTACACACGTGGATGTTTAGAATTTCATATAATGAATCTTTGCGTTTTCTAGAAAAAAACAAGAAAAAAACATTTGAAAATATTGATGAAATATCTAGTACTCATTTAGAAGTATTATTTGAAGATTGCTATTTTGATGGAGCTCAAATTCAAGCAAAGCTGCATACAATTATTGATGGTTTTACTGAAAAACAAAAACGAGTTTTCCACATGAAATATTTTGATAACTTAAGTTTTAGACAAATTTCTGAAGTACTACATATTTCTGAAAGTACATTAAAATCAACTTATTACACAACAGTGAAAATTATTGAAGAAAAAATATTTTTATAAATCCAAACTTTTTTTAAAAACTTAGGTCTAATTTATATACTATGGAGAAATCATCAGAAAATAGCAGCAAAAAGAACTTTTTAGAAGAAGGTTTTAAAGGTGATACTTCTAAACACCATAAAAAGTATTTAGGAACAGATATTCCTGAAGGATATTTTGCGAAATCTAAATCATTAATTTTAGATAAGATAAAAGCGGAATCGAAGACAGAGGTGCCAAAAGAAACGAAGAAACAACTTATTTTTTGGTTGCAACCTCAATTTAGATATATGGCAGCGGCATCGTTGGTTTTTATTTTAGCTCTTACAATTTGGTTACAGAGTGCAAATAATACCGATATAGAGGATACCAGCTTTGAATTATTATTTTTTTCCGAAAATCATTTAATTAACTCTTTATTAGTAGATGATTCTGAATTTGAAACCTTTGCAGATGCCACTTTAATAAACGAAATTATAATAAAAGCAGAAATGTCTGAAAGAAAAATAGATAATCTATTTTTAAATTATTTATTTGTAGAAGATTCTTTGATAGATATTTACACAGACAAAAACTTCATCGAAACAATTATTTTATAAAAATTTCAAACTATTTAAAAAAACGTAGTTCTAAGTAAAAAGTAACAAGTGTAACTTAAAAATTTTATTAATTATGAAAACTACAATTTCAAAAGAAAACATTTCAAAATCAAGAATTTTATTTTTAACTTTAAGTCTATTTATTTTATCAGTTGTATTCTTTACTTCCTGTTCAGAAGCTGAAGGTCTTTCAGAAACAGCGGATACCGCTTTAATAGAAAGAATTGAAAATGCAACAAAAACAGCCATAGAATCGACAAGCTTACCATCTGCCACGGCAAACGCTTTTAATGGCGATTTGTCTGATAGTTTTATTAAAAGTGCGGCATTCGCTGAAGGTTTAGGATTTAAAGTAGCTATAATAACAGACAATGTAGCAAGAGAAGAAAATAAAAGTGATGTATTTTTTAGCATTGAAGGAAGACAGCTAAAAGACGATCGAGCTAAATTTAAAAAAAGAAGACACAAATGTTTTGAATTTGTTTTTCCAATAGATTTTTTAATGCCAGATAGAACTACCATTACTTTAACCGAAAAAGCAGATTGGGCTTTAATAAGAGAATGGTATGAAGCAAATCTAGATATAACAGCGCGTGCAGAAATCGTTTTTCCTTTAAACATTTCTTTGGAAGACGGAACGGTGCAAACTTTATTAGAGATAGACGAATTAAAAGAAGTTAAAAATTCTTGTAGAATTAATAAAGATAAAAGAAAATGTTTTAGCCTTGTTTTACCAATAAGTTATACAATGCCAGACGAAACCATAATTGCGATTGCCAAAAGGACCGACTTTAAATTACTTAGGGATTGGCACAAAGAAAATAGAGATGTGAAAGAAAAAGGAGCTTTAAATTATCCTGTAGCTATTAGATACAAAGAGGCTGGAACAGCAACAGTAAATGATGCAACAGAAATGCAAGCTGCAAAGCAAGCATGTAAATAGTACATTATAATTTTGTAATTTAGTTCTAAAGAGTGAAATAAAATGAAGTCAAAAATCATCACATATAGCATTTGTTTTATTAGTTTGTTGCTCTGTTGTACAAAAACTTTTGCTCAAAAATCTAATTATGATTTGATTACAAAAGAGCTTACGAAGAGACAAAGAGATTTGCTAAAAAACGAGCGGGAAGTAATGAAAACAAATCGAGATGCTTTTAAGGCAACCCTTACAAAAGAACAACTATCTATTTTAAGAGATAAAACAGTTTCTAAAAATGAAATTAGAATTCGTTTGACGGCAACTTTTTCCAGAAATCAAAAAGATCTGGTTAGAAATCAGCAAGTTCGTTTAAGAAAAACAAGAGCAAATTTTGGAGAAACACTTACGAGAGAGCAGCGTAAAATGCTAAAAGAACGGATTGATAAAATTCGAAAAAACAAAGATAGAGGAGAACTCAAAGAGGGGCCAAGAAATAAGACCAACGATAAAAATCAAAAGAAAAGAAGAAACAGAGAGAATTAGCTGTAAATAAGTATGACAGATTCTTATCAGAGGTTTACAACAACGTTAAAAGTTTTTGGGTTGCTATTGTTTACAATGGCAACCTCTTTTTGTTCTTATGGACAAGAAGATAATTTAGATGATATTGATGGTTTATTAGATGAACTTTTTTTTAATGATCAACAGTTTTTAGATGAATTAATTGAAAGTGATTTTTCTTATAATTTTATTTACACCTCTGTTTCTTATAACAACAATACCTATTTTTCGGGAAGAGACGTTGGTACAAATCAGTTTAATATCATTCCGCAAGTTTCTTACTACCATTCATCAGGATTTAATGCCAGCATATCCGGTATTTATTATCAGGAATTTTCACCAAATTGGGATTTCACAAGTCTCTCTTTGGGATACTTTAATACACTCGGAGAACAAAAAATGTTTGTTTACAATTTAGGATACACCAAATATTTTTATACGGACGGTTACGATGGTTTTACGAACTCCATAGATCTTAGTTTTGGTGTAAGAAATAAAAAACGAAATTTTGGCACCACTATTTCTGCATCCTATGTATTTGGTACCGATGTGTCTTATCAAGTAGTTTCAAATACTTTTGTGAACTTCACTTTAAAAAGAATATCAAATTTTGCAGTACGTTTAAGGCCAGCCTTCAATTTTATTATTGCAAAACAATCTTTAGCCACAGAAAAAATTATTTTTATTGATCATCAAAGAATCTTGGAAACAGTCAATTTCAATATCTTCGATATATTAAATACACAAATAAATATTCCAATCTCTTTAAGCACAAAATCTTGGGACTTTGAATTCGGATATCATTTGAATTTTCCCAATGCAGTGTTAAAAGAAAAGAATCTACCAACTACAAGTTTCTTTAGTTTATCCTTAGGATATTTATTTGATTTACAAAAATAATTTATAAATTACAACTAGTTAACCTGTATTAAAAGACATGGCTTTCTTACGTTTATGAAGATAAGACAGGCTCTTATAAGTACCTACAAATCAAAAAAAACGCTATTTTTTAGTATTGTTAAAGTTTAAAAGATAACATATTTAGCAGATCTATTCTCTTTTTTCTTTTGTATTTTAGGGGTCTAAATTTTTTGTTTATGAAAAAATTGTACATTTTATGTTTACTGTTTACGGTTGTCGCTTCTGCACAAACAGATTCAAAAATATATGATATTATAAATGCCGTTTCTGCAGAAAGAATCAAAGCAGACGTAAAAATACTAACAGAATTTGGTACAAGAAATACTTTTTCTGATACCATTTCTTCCACTCGTGGAATCGGCGCTGCGAGGCGCTGGATAAAATCTGAATTTGAAATAATTTCTAAAGATTGTAACAATTGTATTGCCGTTTCTTATCAAAAAGACTTGGTTACTGAAGAAGGGAATCGAAGGGTACCACACGATACTTGGGTTGTAAATGTTGTTGCGGTTCAGAGGGGAACAAAATATCCTAATAAATATGTAATTATGAGTGGTGATATCGATTCGCGCGCGAGTGATACCATGGATTTTACTACAGATGCTCCAGGAGCAAATGACAATGCATCAGGAATGGCAGGAACTATTGAAGCGGCAAGAGTTCTAAGTAAATATAAATTTGAAAGTAGTATTCTTTATGTTGGCCTTTCTGGTGAAGAGCAAGGTTTATTCGGTGGTGCTGGTTTGGCAAAATATGTGAAAGACAACGGTTGGGAAATTATAGGGATTTTAAATAATGATATGATTGGTAATATCGAAGGCGTAGACGGAGTTATTGACAACAGATCTTTTAGAATTTTCTCAGAACCTGTTCCTGCAAATGAAACTGAAAAACAGCGTAAAATGAGACGTTTTTATGGTGGTGAAGTCGATGGAATTTCTAGACAATTGGCAAGATATATTCACAAAAATGTAAAAACATATATGCCAGAAATGAATCCTATGATGATTTATAGATTGGATAGATTTGGCAGAGGAGGTCATCACAGACCTTTTAACGATTTAGGTTTTGCTGGCATTCGAATTATGGAAGCGCATGAAAATTACACACAACAACACCAAAATATTAGAACCGAAAATGGAATTAATTATGGTGATACTTTTGAACATGTGAACTTTCCGTACACTAAAAAACTAACTGCAGTAAACGCTATTAATCTTGCAAGCTTAGCTTGGGCACCAGAAGCACCTAAAGAAGTATTTATTGGCGGAATTGTAGAAGCTAGTGTAAAGTTTAAATGGAACAAGGTTCAAGGCGCAAAAGGATACAAAATATACTGGCGTGATACAACTTCATCAACTTGGGATAATTCTAGATATGTAGAAACTACAGAATTTACTTTAGAAGGAATTGTAATAGATAATTTCTTTTTTGGAGTTGCTGCCGTTGGAGAAAATGGTCATGAAAGCGTGGTTGTTTTTCCAAATAAAATCTGGAGAAAATAACCCTGTTATGAAAGATAAGTTCTTTTAAAGAGGATACTTTATGGCCCACAATAGATCGCAATCAAAGGAATATACTAGCAGTTAAAAGCCGAATTATAAAAATAATTTGGCTTTCAAGGTTTAGCATTCTAAACTAGTTCCGCACACATATACTACAATTATAAATTGCTCATAAAGTTTCCGTATGGATCTTTAAACTGTGTCCCTTCTGCAAAACGGTACTTGCTTAGTTTTTTAAATTCAACCAAGGCCCATAGTACAAATTCTTTCATAAAATAAGTATCAGCTTCATTCATGTTTGGCTGGTAGGTTGTTATAAAATCTTGCAATGGCTTTACTTTATCAAGTTCTGCTTTGTATTGTGCTTCAGAGTGTTCATCTAATAATTCAAAATCTTCCTCTGCATTAAAAAACCAAGAAATTATAGCATCATAAGGAGTCTCTTCCTCTTGTTTTTCTAATTTTTTAATTTTAGGAAAGTAGCTTGGGAATAAAGTGGTTACTGCCTTTTTAATCAAACTATCTGCTACTACATGAGCACCTTCTTGTTCTCCTTCGTACACCAATTCTACTTTACCGGTAATGGCGGGTATAATTCCGTCAAAATCACTCAAGCGAATCATTGTTTTCTCATCGCCAGAAAGCAACGCTCTTCGCTCTGCAGTACTCAAGAGATTTTCAAAAGCAGAGATACTTAAACGTGCACTAACGCCACTTTTAGCGTCTATAAATTCACTTTCTCTAGCTTCAAATACAATTTGTTCTAATAGATTTTTTGCTAATTCAGGCACGGCTATGAACTCTTTTTGGGAGCTTGCTTTACTGGTTTCCTGTTGCGTGATTGTTTTTGCAGTTTCAATATCCTCTGGATAATGCGTTAATATTTGCGAACCAATTCTGTCTTTTAGGGGCGTTACAATACTTCCTCTACTCGTATAATCTTCTGGATTTGCTGTAAAAACAAATTGCATGTCCAAGGGAAGTCTTAATTTAAAACCTCTAATTTGAATATCGCCTTCCTGTAAAATATTAAATAAGGCCACCTGAATTCTAGCTTGTAAATCTGGTAATTCATTGATCACAAAAATGCAGCGGTTTGCTCTGGGAATCATTCCGTAATGGATTACGCGATCATCAGCATAACTTAATTTTAGATTCGCAGCTTTTATTGGATCTACATCACCAATGATATCGGCAACAGTAACGTCTGGTGTTGCTAATTTCTCTGCATATCGTTCTTCTCTATGCAACCAGAAAATAGGGGTTTTATCTCCTTTTTCTTTGATTATTTCTTGTGCAAACCTTGAAATAGGGTGCAACGGGTCATCGTTAATTTCAGAACCTTCGACAACAGGAATGTATTCGTCTAATAAATTGACCATCAATCTCGCTAAACGTGTTTTTGCCTGTCCACGCAAGCCTAACAAGTTGATGTTGTGTTTGCTTAAAATAGCTCTTTCTAACTCTGGGATCACCGTGTTTTCATACCCATGAACTCCTTTAAAGACTGTTTCTTTACTCATTATTTTACTGATGAGGTTTTCGCGTAATTCATTTTTTATCGTCCGTGACTTGTATCCAGACTTCACTAATTGTCCTAATGTTTTTATCTTACTTATATTCATCTAATTTGTTTTATGCCTTTATCTTTTCGTACTTTGTTTTCTTTTGTTGCATGTTCATAAGGGTGCAATTATCCTTTGATATTTTTCTTTCTGTTTGTTTCGTAATCTTCAAAAATCATTTCCCCCAAACCTTTCAAACCGGTATAAAAAGCTTTTCCTTGATTTGCTTTTGTAAAAGCGCGTACAAACTGCATTAAATAGGGATCTTGGGCGATCATAAAAGTGGTGATGGGAATGCGTAGTTTTCTTGCTTGCTGCGCCATTGCGTAACATTTATTTACAATATGTTCATCCAAACCATTGCTATTCTTGTAGTATTGCCCGTCAGGTAAACGCAAACAACTTGGCTTTCCATCGGTAATCATGAAAATTTGCTTATTAGTATTTCTTTTCCGTCGGAGTAAATCCATTGCTAAATTTAAACCAGCAACGGTATTTGTGTGGTATGGACCCACTTGTAAATAGGGCAAATCTTTTATTTTTATTGACCATGCATCATTTCCAAAAACAATAATGTCTAGGGTATCTTTAGGATACCGAGTGGTAATTAATTCAGCCAATGCCATTGCCACTTTTTTCGCAGGTGTAATCCTGTCTTCTCCATACAAAATCATAGAGTGGCTAATATCGATCATTAAAACGGTACTCATTTGGCTTTTGTGAAGCGTTTCTTCGACAACAAGATCGTTTTCGGTTAAATTGAAATCTTCGATGCCATTATTAATTTGAGCGTTTTTAATGCTTTCAGTAATTGAAACCTTGTCCAAGGAATCACCAAATTGGTAGGCACGCACATCACCGGTATGTTCATCTCCAATTCCAGGAGATTTACTTTTATGATTTCCAGCACCACTTCTTTTAATTTTTCCAAAAATATGATTGAGTGCTTGTTGGCGGATGGCGCGCTCTGTCTTTGGAGTGATTTTCGTTCCCCCAGTGCCATCTCCTTTTATTTCTTCCTTAATGTAGCCCTTTTTCTTTAGGTCTTCAATAAAATCATCGATCGTATAATTTTCGTCGGTCAAGTTATATTCAACATCTAAAGAACGCAGCCAATCGATGGCTTCATCAAAGTCTCCAGAAGTATGTGTTATCAATTCCTTGAAGATTTCAAATAATTTTTCAAATGGAGATTGATTTTCTTCCTCATAGGTTTTGAAGACAAAACCTTTTCTTTTTGTGTTGTTTTTCATCCCTATAAAAATACGGCTTTCTTGAATGTCTAAAAATATTTTAACATAGCTTTAGTATATGCATCAATCGGTAAATTTTATGCAAACAAAAGGCAATCTTCTCGATTGGGTTTTTATCTTTGTAACATGGCAAATATATTAATAACAGGCGGCACAGGTTTAGTAGGTGCAAGACTTACGGAACTATTAATTGAAAGAAAGCATGATGTAAGGGTGCTAAGTAGAAGCCCCAGGTTAGCAAATGAATTTATATGGGATATTTCTCAGGGGTTTATAGCCGATAAAGCTATAGAAAATATAGACTATGTTATCCATTTAGCAGGTGCTGGAATTGCTGATGAACGCTGGACGAAAGAAAGAAAAAAAGTAATTATAGCCAGTCGGGTAGGGACTGCTAATTTAGTATTCCAAAAAATAAAAGAAAAAAACATTGCTCTGAAAGGGTTTATTTCCTCCTCGGGGAGTAATTATTATGGTGCTATTACCACAGATCTTATTCACAAAGAGTCAGATTCTGTAGGTACTGATTTTTTAGGGGCAGTTTGTCAGCAGTGGGAAGCCGCCGCAAATCAATTTAAAAAGAGAGGTATTCCGGTAACAATTTTAAGAACAGGGATTGTATTGTCTAAGAAAGGAGGTGCTTTAGAAAAAATGAAGACACCTGTGATTTCCCCTTTAGGTTCTGGAAAACAGTTTCTTCCCTGGATTCATATTGATGATTTGTGCGCGATATATATAAAGACTGTTGAAGAAAATATTTCAGGAATTTATAATGCAGTAGCACCAGAACACAGCAACAGTATCCGCTTTTCTAAAACATTAGCTAAGGTTTTAAAAAGGCTATTCATACCGCTCGCGGTTCCTAGTTTTTTGTTGAAATTAGTCTTTGGAGAATTGGCAGTTATTCTCCTACAAGGAAGTAGGTTGTCTTCCAAGAAGATAATGGAAAAAGGTTTTGTTTTTAAATACGATACACTAAAAGAAGCCCTTGAAAACTTAAGGTAAGCAACCTTTTATAATAAAAACCCTGTCCTTTTAGTTGTTCATCGGACGTAGTGTAAAAACGAGAATAAGGTGGGGTAGTTTTTTATAGTCCTCTTTTTTTAAGTCTTTGTGATTACTAAAATAGGTTTTGAGGAACTTTAACCAGAGTAAAGCCTGCTAAGAATATAAATAGGTATTTATTTTTTGTTCTTTAAAACGGCTTTTGCTAATTTAATATATTCTTTTTTAGCCTGGTCAGAGGACATGTCTTTTAATTGCATCCAAGCATTTATTTTAAAGGCGTTCCGAACATCTAACTTTCCGTCAAATGGAAAGTTACTGCCAGCAGTAGCCTGCTTGTAGTATGCATAAAATTTGAGCATCGTATCTGCAGCTACCGGTTCTTTTAATTTTGAAATTGCCATAAATGCCTCTTTAAACTTGAGGTCTACATCAGAATTCATATTTATTTTTTAGCAATAACTTGAGTTCCGCCTTTGACAGTTTCTCCTAATTTTATGGTTAATTCCGTACCAAGAGGTAAATATAAATCTACCCTAGATCCAAATTTAATAAAGCCTGCATCTGCGCCTTGAATTACAGTTTTCCCTTCTTTTGCGTAGTTCACAATTCTTTTAGCCAATGCGCCCGCAATTTGACGGTACAATACTTCTCCAAAAGTAATATTGTCTATAACAACAGAGGTTCTTTCGTTTTCTGTAGACGCTTTTGGATGCCAAGCAACTAAGTATTTACCTGGATGATACTTGCTATATTTAATAAGACCACTCATCGCATACCTTGTAACATGCACATTAATTGGTGACATGAATATGGAAACTTGCAACCTTTTGTCTTTAAAATACTCTGGCTCTTCCACTTCTTCAATCACTACTACTTTTCCATCTACTGGAGCTATAATTGTATTGCTATCTATATTCGTTGCTCTTTTTGGATTTCTAAAAAACTGTAATACAGTAAATAGCAAGCCTAAAACTACAATCTGAACGGCTTTTACCAACCACATAGTTTCAATGATTTTTTCTGCAAGTAATATGCCTGTAATAGATAAAATAAATGCAATTACAATAATCTTGTACCCTTCTTTATGAAAACGAATCATTTTTAAATAATAAAATTAATATACAAATATACAAACGGCGCAGCAAATAACAAGCTATCTAACCGATCTAAAACTCCTCCATGACCTGGCATTATAGTACCACTGTCTTTTATTTTTGCTTGCCTCTTTAGTTTCGATTCTACCAAATCACCAATGGTCCCGATAATAGATATGATTGCAGCAATCACAAACCAATGCATAATAGAGAAACCTAATTTTAAGTGACTATTATTAATGAGGTAGGCAGCAATGAGCGTAAAAACAAAGCCCCCAATAAATCCTTCAATGGTCTTTTTTGGTGATACAGAAACAAATAATTTGGTCCGTCCAATATTCTTTCCAACAATAAAAGCGAAACTATCATTTACCCAAATGAGTACTAAAATGGAAAGCATTAAGTAAGGATTATAGTTTTCATCATTTAAGGGTAATAAGATCAGAAAACAGAAAGAAAAAATTAAATATCGAATGGTCAAACCTAGTTTTTCTCTCTCTGTGACGTACACAATCTCTTTTTTTGCAAACAATTGATAAATTAGGTATAAAGAAGAGATTATGTTGATTCCTAAAACCATTTTTATGGCATAACTATTGGGTCTTTTAAGCATTAAAAATAAAGCAAGGCCAAATAGTATATAAGAAATAATACTTTTAAATTTGGTTATTTTAGAGAGTTCATAGATCGCAATAATAGCAAAAAAAGCAACTAATGTAATATAGGATTCTTTAGAAAAAAGAATAGCAGACACAAATATTAAAACATAAATGATTCCGGAAAGACTCCTTCTTAAGAGGTTGCGCATGTTATAAATCTTCTAAAAGCAGCAAATATAGGTTTTTTGAATTACTGTTGCCGTAGTTTAGTAGATTATCCTCAGTTTTATTAATTTTATAATTTTTAACCGCTGAAATGTTCGTAGGTATTGCGTGCTTTGCATTTGCTTTGACACCCGTTAAGGCTTGTCCTGTATTTTCAACGAGCTGACTAGTTCTTGCAAATACAATGAAATTATCAGAAAATTCAGAGAGCTTTTTGCTCTGCAGTTGGTTTGACGAAAAGAGTACATCTCCATGATCGGCAATTAAATGTTCACAAGTTGTAAAGAAAGGGATGGATTTTTTAAACTCCAAATCAACAGCAATCTCTTTTTGATTTAAGAAGGACAGTAAATTAGGATTTGTTAAGAATATTTTTTTCCAATTATTCTCAGATAAAATACTTTTAAGATGTATTTCTAGCTCTTTTTCCTCTAAACAATATAAAAATTTTCCACCTTTTTCGATGAAGTTATGGACAAACAAGTCATCTAGAGATAAATCGACTTCATGTGTCTTAATCTCTAGATCTTCTTTGAGTGTTTTATTAAATAGTTTTTTCAAAAAATTCATAATCCCAATTGTAGAACATTAAATTACTCCTGGTGAGCGTTTTTCGCTGAGGGAATATTTTCTTTCTCTTCAATTTTTTCTTCAATTACGTTTGCAACCTCTTTAACTTCTTTCACTTTTTCTACGATTTCATCAAAAGGTCTTTTTCCAAATATTTTTTGCAAGTCATCTTTAAAAATAACTTCCTTTTCTAATAGGAGTTCTGCTAAAACCGTTAGTTTTTCTTTATTATTCTCTAAAAGTTCAACAGCTCTTTGGTACTGTGCCTCAATCATTTTAGAAATTTCCTTATCAATTGTTCTAGCGGTATCTTCACTATAAGGCTTTACAAACGAATCGTTTCCAGAAGAATCATAATAGGTAATGTTACCTACCTCTTCATTCAATCCATAAACGGTCACCATTGCTCTGGCTTGCTTTGTTACTTTTTCTAAATCACTTAATGCACCTGTAGAAATTTTATTGAAAATAATTTTCTCTGCAGCCCTACCCCCTAAAGTGGCACACATTTCATCTAACATTTGTTCCGTTTGCACAATTAGGCGTTCTGCTGGCAGGTACCAGGCAGCTCCCAAAGATTGTCCTCTTGGGACAATGGTTACTTTCACCAAAGGTGCCGCATGTTCTAACATCCAACTTACCGTAGCGTGTCCAGCCTCATGAAAAGCAATAACTTTTTTTTCTTTTGGTGTGATGACTTTATTTTTCTTTTCAAGACCACCAACAATTCTATCTACAGCATCCAAGAAGTCTTGATGTTCAATTGCTTTTTTACCATGTCTGGCAGCAATTAAAGCAGACTCGTTACACATGTTTGCAATATCTGCTCCAGAGAAGCCCGGAGTTTGTTGGGCTAAAAATTCAATATTTACATCGTCCCCTAGTTTTAAGGGTTTTATATGTACTTCAAAAATCTCTTTTCTTTCATTAATATTTGGAAGGTCTACATAAATTTGTCTGTCAAAACGTCCCGCACGTAATAAAGCACTGTCTAAAACATCTGCCCTATTGGTGGCTGCAATTACAATTACATTGGTGTCGGTTCCAAAACCATCCATTTCTGTCAACAGTTGATTTAATGTGTTCTCGCGTTCATCATTTCCACCAGTCATGCTATTCTTCCCGCGGGCTCTTCCTACTGCATCAATCTCATCTATAAAGATTATTGATGGCGATTTTTGTGCAGCTTGTTTAAATAAATCACGCACTCTAGAAGCACCTACACCCACAAACATTTCAACGAAATCTGATCCAGATAAAGAGAAGAAAGGAACTTCAGCTTCACCTGCCACTGCTTTGGCTAATAAAGTTTTTCCGGTTCCAGGAGGTCCTACTAATAGTGCTCCTTTAGGTATTTTACCTCCTAAAGAAGTATATTTTTCTGGGTTTTTCAAGAAATCTACAATTTCTTGCACCTCCTCTTTAGCACCCTCTAAACCTGCCACATTCGCAAAGGTTGTTTTTACTTTGGTATCTTTGTCAAATAATTTAGCCTTCGACTTTCCGATACTAAAAATTTGACCTCCACCACCAGCACCCGCTCCACCACCGGACATTCTTTTCATAAAAAACAACCACACAGCAATCAAGATAATGAAAGGTAAAAAGCCAAGTAAAGTGTCTACCATACTTGTTCTTCCCTCGTTTTTTAAATCAAAGGTTAATTGATTTTCTTTTCGTGCTCGTTCTAAGTCATTTTCAAAATTTTGCAAGTCTCCAAAGTTATATTCATACAAAGATTCTCCTTTTCTATAGAAAGCAGAATTGGTAAGTTTTTGATATTTACTTTTACTTAAGGCGTCTTCTTTTATGAAAACTTGAGCAACATTATTATTTACAACGATGATTTTAGAGATATCGTTCTCTCTTAAAACTTCATTAAATTCGTTTTTTGAGATACTTTGTGAAGCTAAATCGCCACCACTAAAAATCTGAAAGCTAATTAAAAGCAGTATTACAGCTCCATAAATCCAATACGTATTGAACTTAAACTTGCCTGTATTTTTATTGTTATCCTTTTTATTTTCGTCCATTCTATTTTATCTAAAAATTTAAGCTGGTTTTATTTCTGTAATTTTTGCATCTCCCCAGAGACTTTCTATATCATAATAGTCTCTAATTTGTTTTTGAAAAACATGAACCACAACATGCACATAATCCATTAAAACCCATTCAGCATTGTTCTCACCTTCAATATGCCATGGCTTGTCTTTGATTTGTTTGCTTACTGTTTTTTGAATAGAACCAGAAATTGCTTTTACTTGTGTGTTCGAATTACCGGAGCAGATTATAAAATAATCGCATACGGTATTTTCAATATCTCGTAAGTCTAGTAACTGAATATTTTCTCCTTTAACCTCTTCAATTCCTTGAAATATTACAGCGATTAAATCGTCTGTACTTACTTGCTTTTTAGTCATTAATTCTTTTCTAATTTAATTGCAAAGTTATTCTATTTTTGCGAGTATTTTATGTATAATTGAACTACTTTACACTTTATTTAACACTTGAAAATAATCAAACTTAGTGCCATCGATTCTACCAATTCTTTTTTAAAAGATTTGGCACTCACTTCCGCCATTGAAAATTTTACTGTTGTAGCCGCAGACTGTCAGCGAAAAGGAAGAGGGCAGCAGGGGAGTAGTTGGGTATCTGAACCCCATAAAAACCTGATTTTTAGTGTATTCGTAAGGTTTGAGTTGTTTCATATTTCAGAAAAAAGGTATTTAAACTTTGCGGTTTCTTTGGCTATTTTTGAGGTGTTATCATTGGAAAATATACCTGGTGTTGCCATTAAATGGCCAAACGACATTCTGTCAGGAAATAAAAAAATATGTGGTATTTTAATTGAAACCAGTGTAAAAGGAACGGAAATTTCATCTGCTGTGATTGGAATTGGTTTGAATGTAAATCAAACAGACTTTCCTGCTTCTTTAGAGAAAGCAAGTTCTTTGCAGTTGTTGCGTGGTCAAAATTTTGAGTTAGACCGTTTACTGAAAAAGATTGTTTTAAAATTGAAATTAAAAATAGCGTTGGTAGAAGCAAAAGAATTTAAATTACTAGAAGCTGCATATCTTCATGTTTTGTATAAGAAAAATACCCCAACAATGTTTAAGGATAGTAAGGGTACGTTGTTTATGGGGATGGTTCTTGGAATTTCTGAGGAGGGAAAACTTCAGGTCGCATTAGAGGATGAACGTATCTTAGAGTTTGGGATTAAAGAAATTTCTTTTCTCTAAAGTTTACCAATATTTTCAGATAATGTTGCCACAAATTTATTCAATGGTTTTGTAATCATCATCGCCATCATAGGGTTAAAATCACCTTCAAAAATTAAGGAAACTTCACTTTTGTTTTCTGCTATCTCCTTAATGTTTGCACTCAATGTAAAAGTTAGCTTGCTGCTCGCGGCACCCAAAGTAACATTTGAAAAAGGTGTTTTTTCTTTTAAAACCAGTCTAATTTCTGGCATTCCGGGTAAACCGAATAAAAATGAATCCCCATCAACTTCAAACTTATTAATGTTTTCGGGCATAATTTTTTCAAAGTTTTTTACATCACTAAAAAAATGAAATAAGTGTTCTTGAGATTTTTCTAAGAGTATTGTATTTCCTTCAATATTCATGTCTGTATCTATTTTATTGTTTCCAAGTACTTGGATCGCGTCTCCATTCGTGCAAGGTAATGAGTTCTTTTTCTGAAATATAGTTACTCTCGAGGGCTTGTTCTAATAAATTTTTATAATTACTTAAGGTAATTAAATTTATATTTTTATTTTTAAAATTCTCGGTAGCAATATCAAATCCATATGAAAAGATGGCAACCATACCCTTAACCACGGCTCCAACTTCTTTCAAAGCGGCTACGGCATTAAGGCTGCTATTTCCTGTGCTAATGAGATCTTCTACGACCACAACATTTTGTCCACGCTCTAAATATCCTTCAATTTGGTTTTTTCTTCCATGTTTTTTTGGTTCAGGTCGCACATATACAAAGGGAACTCCTAGCTCTTGCGCAACTAATATACCTATGGCAATAGCACCGGTTGCAACACCAGCAATTACATCTGGTTTTCCGTATTCTTTTTCTACAATTTTTGCAATTTCTTCTTTTAAGAAAATACGAACTGGTGGATACGAAAGTGTTACTCTATTGTCACAGTAAATTGGAGATTTCCAACCAGATGCCCATTGGAAAGGGTCACTAGGATTTAACTTTATTGCCTTTACCTTTAGTAAAAGCTCAGCTGTTTTTTTTGCCGTATCTTTGTTTAAAATCATAATGCAAATGTATGTAGTTTTTGTAAATGATAAACCAATTATTGTGACATCTTCACAAAAAAAAGAGAATAACTACCCTGTTTATATTCTCAAGAATAGTGTTGTAGAAGAAATTATCCATAAATTTAAAAGCAAAAAAATTAAAGGTGTGAACTTGTACACACCTGATTTAGAGAAAGGTTGGAATGCTTTTATAAAGTCTTTTAATATCGTTTCTGCCGCAGGAGGTTTGGTGTTAAACCCAAATAAAGAAATATTATTTATTTATAGATCTGAAAAATGGGATTTACCAAAAGGAAGAATTGAGCTAGGAGAGTCCATAGCGGAAACCGCAATTAGAGAAGTAGAAGAAGAGTGTGGTATTTCCAATTTAAAGTTGGTAAAGCCGCTAATTACAACATATCACACTTATTTTCAAGATGGATTAAAATTAAAGGAAACTTTTTGGTTTCTTATGACTTCGGACTTTGAAGAAGCATTGGTTCCGCAATTGGAAGAAGGAATTACAATCGCAGTTTTTAAAAATCAGAAGGCAATTATAAATGCCCTTCAAAATTCATATAAAAATATTGAATTGGTCTATGATACTTACCTTAAAATGTGATATTCTCGAAAAACCTTCTATCTTTGCCGCCGTGCAAAAAGCAACTAAATTATGACTGAATTTATTACCAAAAGAGTAAAAAACGTAAGAAATGATGTGCTCTCCGGTATTACCGTGGCACTGGCATTAGTGCCTGAAGCTGTGGCATTTGCCTTTGTTGCAGGTGTAGATCCACTGGTAGGACTATATGCTGCATTTATGGTGGGTTTAATCACTTCGATCTTTGGTGGGCGTCCAGGAATGATTTCTGGAGCAACGGGAGCTCTAGCAGTCGTAATGGTTTCTTTAGTAGCTCAGGGAAATGACATGGGCAACCCAGGTGAGGACTTAGGATTATATTATCTTTTTTTAACCGTTATTTTAATGGGGGTCATACAGGTTTTAGCAGGGGTATTGAAACTTGGTAAATTTGTGAGATTAATTCCGCATCCCGTAATGATGGGATTTGTAAATGGTCTGGCAATTGTGATTTTTTTATCGCAACTAGGAATGTTTAAACAAACCATTGGTGAAGAAAAAGTATGGTTAGAAGGGACTTCATTGTGGTATATGATTGGTTTGGTGGCATTGACTATGTTTATCATGTGGGGATTACCAAAAATAAAAGCAACACAAAAATTACCGGAAGCATTGCTTGCTATTTTGGTGGTTACAGGAATTGTAATTTTCTCTAATTTAGATGCTGCTACTGTAGGCTCTTTTATTAAAGATGGTGGTGGAAATGGCTTAAAAGGTGGTTTTCCTGTACCTGTTTTAGAAACTTTTTCTAGGATTCCTATGAACTTTGAAACATTAAAATTTATTTTTCCATATGCTTTAATTCTAGCGGCTATCGGATTGATTGAATCGCTAATGACCTTAAATTTGATTGACGATTTAACAGAAACTCGTGGAAACTCTAACCGGGAATGTGTTGCACAAGGTGGTGCTAATATTCTTACTGGTTTGTTTGGTGGTATGGGTGGTTGTGCTATGATTGGTCAATCTATTATCAATATAAAAGGCGGGGGACGTGGCCGTTTATCTGGAATTACTGCGGCAGTTATGCTATTAATGTTCATTCTTTTTGCCTCTTCGTACATAGAGCAAGTTCCGATTGCTGCTTTAGTAGGAGTCATGTTTATGGTGGTCATAGGTACCTTTGCGTGGTCTAGTTTTAGAATTTTAAATAAGATACCCAGGACAGATCTTTTTGTACTAATTTTGGTATCTGCATTAACGGTTATATTCGATTTGGCAATTGCTGTTATTTCTGGTGTAATTGTAAGTGCGTTGGTATTTGCTTGGGAAAGTGCAAGACGTATTAGAGCCAGAAAGCGCATTCGAGAAGACGGGACAAAGGTTTATGAAATTTGGGGTCCTTTGTTCTTTGGAAGTATTTCTGCCTTTAATGAAAAGTTTGATGTAAAAACAGATCCAGACAGTATTGAGATCGATTTTATAGAAGCACGTGTTTCAGATCATTCAGCTATTGAAGCCATTTTTGCCTTAGTAGAAAAATACCAATCTGAAGGTAAAAAAGTGATTTTGAAACACTTAAGTGAAGACTGTAAGCTGTTGTTATACAAGGCAAGTCCTATATTCTTAGATGTAATCGAAAAGGATATTGATGATCCTAGATATCATTTGGCTGCAAACCCAGAAGATTTTCCAAAACCTTTAGGAGAGTACAAGTTTTAGGAAATATAGACTAATAGAACAGTTTGTTAAACCATCCCCAAATCACTTAGGGGCAAACTTCTAACCCGCTCTCCGGTAGCATTGAATATTGCGTTGCAAATAGCAGGCGCAATTACCGGGACACCTGGTTCTCCAACGCCTGTTGGCGGTTCTTTCATGGCGTCTATGATGTCAATGTGAATGTTTGGTGCATCTTGCATTCGCGTCATCTGATAGTCGTAAAAATTATTTTGAGCTACAGCTCCATCTTCCATAGAAATTTTTCCATATAACGCAATCGACATTCCGAAAATAGCTGCACCTTCTAATTGATTTTTAATATTGTCTTTATTTAAGGCCAATCCGCAATCGATGGTCGTCCAAATGTTTTCTACTTTCACTTTTTTATTGAGCACAGATACTTCTACAATAGTAGCAACATAGCTGTAAAAACTATAATGAATGGCAACTCCCAATCCATGATTTTTTGGTAATTTTTTACCCCAATCAGCCGCAGTAGCTGTCTTGTTTAATACATTTTTTAAGCGTTTAGAATGAAAAGGAAAATCGGATTTTCCTTTGATAACTCGATCTGCTCCAAGCAAGTCTAAATGAAACTTAACAGGATCTTTTTTTGCTGAAAAGGCCAATTCATCGATGAAAGAGTTGATACCAAATCCACTGTGAATATGAACAACTGATCGCATCCAGCCAATTCTTACATTTGCTTCTGCTTGTACATTTTCCAACCTAAAATTTTCTAAAAGATAAGGGTTGTTGGTAAATCCTTGATTTAGTTCAAAGCCAGAGGCATATTCAGAAAAGGGTTTAAAAGAAGACACAATGGATGGGAAGCCTACACGCTGCAACCAACCAGTAACTTTTCCTTTTTTATCTATAGAACCTTTGAGATATTGTGCGCTTGTAGCGTGATAAAAATCATGCTGTAAATCGTCTTCACGGGTCCATACAACCTGCACAGGCGCATTTATTTTTTTAGAAATAGCAACTGCTTCTACCACAAAGTCTGATTTTGATTTTCGACCAAATCCACCCCCTAAAAAAGTAACGTTTATTGTAATATTTTCTTCGGGAACCTCAAAAAAATGTGACAATTCGCTGCGGGCAGTTTGAGGATCTTGAACAGGTGCCCAAACTTCTATCGTATTTCCTTGAAACCAGGCAGTGGCATTGGGCACCTCCATAGGACTGTGCGCCAAAAAAGGAACATGATAAGTGGCTTCAATTATTTTTGCTGCTCCTTTAAAGGCAGTAGTAATATTTCCGCTTGCTCCGGGAACCAATTTACCTGTGGAATGCACGCGTGAAGTAAGTGTTTTTTTAAAGGTTTCGGAATTAAAGGATGCGTTTGCTCCGAGATCCCATTCAATGTTTAAATTTGTTTTCCCTTGAAGTGCCGCCCACGTATTATTTGCGATTACTGCGATTCCTCCAAACATTCCAAAAAATTTACCGGTAGGTGGAATTAACCGAGGCAGTTCAAAAATGGTTTCCACGCCAGCAACTTCTTTGGCATATTTTTTATTAAATTTTTTTACTGTACCAAAAGCAACAGGACATCTTGTAATGGCGGCAAACTTCATGTTCGGAAGGCGAATATCCATTCCGTACGCTGCAGTTCCATGCGTGAAATCTTTTATATCAACACTTTTTAAGGTTTTTCCTATAAAATTAAAATCTTCAACTTTTTTTAGTTGGATACTATCATCACTGGGAACAGATACCAAAGAAGCTTCGGCTACTAAATCGCCAAAGAACAGAGTTTCTTTTGTTTTTTTATTAACTACAAAATGATTTTTGGCGCTGCAATCTTCTATCGCAATCTCCCATATTTTTGCAGCAGCAGCAAGCAACATCATTTTTGCACTCGCACCCATTTTACGCATCGGAGTTAATTGTGTTCTTACGCTTCTAGAGCCGTCGGTGTTTTGGTTGCCGTATTTTTCATGTCCAATAGCTTGTTTTACAGAAATATATTTCCAATCTGCTTCTAGTTCATCTGCAATTGCAGAAGCTAGTGAGGTTCTAATCCCTTGTCCCATTTCGGAACGAGAAGCGATGATCGTAATGTTTCCGTTTTTTTCTAAGTGTATAAAAACATTGGGGTGAAATCCTTTTGAATCCATTGCGGGAATAAAGTCTTTTTGGTCAGCTCCAACAGAACATCCCAGTACAATTCCGCCAGTAGCTAAACCCAGTAACTTTACAAAATCTCTTCTGTCTATTTTATGAATTGTATTCATATAATTTCATTTTTAAGGGCAACGGCTTGGTGGATTGCTTTTTTAATTCGGGTATAGGTGCCACATCTACAAATGTTCGAACTCATAACGGCATCAATATCTTTATCTGTAGGGTTTTCTGTAGTATCGAGAAGTGAGGTGGCCGCAATCAATTGTCCGGATTGACAATATCCACATTGTGGCACATTGCCATCAGACCAAGCCTGCCTTAAAAACTCTAAATTTTTTGAGGTTCCTTCAATCGTGAGAATTTCTTTTTCAATTGCCTGCGAAACCGAAATACTACAAGACTTTGTGAGTTGGCCGTTTAGAAGAACAGAACATGCGCCACATTGATTCACGCCACAGCCAAATTTTGTACCTGTGAGGCCTACTAAATCTCTAATTGCCCATAGTAAAGGCATTTCTCCTGGTGCTTCAATTGCATGCAACTTTCCGTTAACTGATAAATTTATAGTCACTTGTACATATTTTAAGTTTACAAGTTACGAATAAATTAAAAGGTAAATTAAATATTTTTGGACTTGATTAGAAAAAAATATGATTCTGAATTATAACACACAAGAAAAAATAAATAGAAATTGGGTGTTTGGAAAATAGTTGAGGTATTTGGGCGACAGTAAACAAGAACTTCAACGGAAGCTCAAGTATTTTTATTTTCTAAGACCTATGTTATAAGTTTAATTCCGGAGCTCCCCAGGTAATTGAATCGCCTAAAATTTGGTGTTTTTCACTGATAATGGTTGCTTTACTGGGCACAAACTTGATCAATACATAGTCGGTCGTGGTATTTTTATAGAAGTTTTTCCACTCTTTTTTCCAATAGCGTTCTTTTTTATCCTTCGTGTTTACAATAGTAGCAGTGCCTTGCAACGTAATATACCCAGCATTTTCTTTGTTAAAATAATAAAGTGAAACTGCGTTGTTGTTTTGAATTTGAGTAACTTTTTGGCTTTTTGGATTGGTTCCCATCCAGACTGTAAAATCATCTTCTGGTAAAAACGGATCCATGGTGCGCACATGTGCAACTCCCAAAGTATCTATGGTTATGAATGCAGCATTCTCAGCAAGCATCATCAGCTCTTTTGCAATTTCTTTTAATCCTTTGTTAGGGGGATTTGGTGTATTTATACAACTCATAAAAGTAAATAATAAACATGAAAAAATAACAAACTTTAAGAACAGTTCGATTCTAGAAAATTTTAAAAACAGGCAATCGTAAATGTGCTTTTTCATAATGAGGTGAGTTTTTATAGATAAAATCCAATTGCGCTTTCGGGTTTTCAGCAAAAGAGTGGTCATTTTTAAGTCTGGCATCAAAGAGTTCCTTGAATTTTGGGTTTTGTAGTAAAAAGTCCTCAGCAATATCTTCAAAAACATAGGAAGAATAGCTTTCTTTTTGCTGTAAAATAGTATCGAAAAAATTCCAATTAAAAAAGGAGTCTGTAGCCGCTGCTTCGAGGGTTTCCATTACATAACGTACACCATTCTGTTGGGTAGAAATGTAGAGGTCTCCAGCATTAAAAGTAATTTCTTGTATCCTGGCAGACACGCTGGTGTTAAAGTGAAGGTAGTGACCTTCATACGCGGTTGTGCTTGTTTTGTAATCAGTGACGTACTGCACGGTTACTGTCAGGGTGGTGTCTTTTTGAAAGCGTGTAAATGCAATCTTATTTCTTGCGAGTCTATCTATAATTTTATGCCATCCTTGTTTTAAAATATAAGCTTTAGGTATCTGCACCTCTTTTGTCGTTAGAAAGTTATTATAGTAGTCTATTTCTTTTGTAAAAGGCTTTGTAGTGTCGTAAAATAAACGCTTTCCATTGGTTACGGTACTCGCGATTGTTGTTGCTTCGTATCCTTTAAAATTTAAGGTTGTTGGATTTTCTTTGTCCACTGCATATGCAATAGGATATGTTTTGTTTTTTAAAACTTCAGCAGAAGCATTGGTGCGCAGGTTTTTTATTTTATCTGCATTTTTTTCGGTAAAATCAAGTACCGAAAGCATAAAATCATAGGTTTGTGTAACCCTTGTTTTGTAGGGTTTTAGCATGTGTGTCTCTACCATTAAACTCAGCGTATGAAACAATGCTGTGTAGCCTGTAGAATACCTTGGAGAATCTAAAAACTGGGAAAAACCTTTTTCTGGAGTCGTTCCCCAGACATTAACATAGGGTGTGATTAAGATGTCCTTTACTTTCAATGATGCTTCAATTTGAGGACGCATTTCAGTTTCTAAAAAACCGCCTAAGTTGCCGCCTAATTTATTGTGTTGGGTAAATAAATGGGTAATTGCATATTGGTAATTTGCGCCGTTGCTTACATGATTGTCAATAAAAACAGCGGGATTAACGGCATGGAAAATTTCAGAAAATGCTGCAGCATTCTTGGTATCTTGTTTTATGAAATCTCTATTCAAATCAAAATTCCGCGCATTTCCTCTGAATCCATAGGTAATCGGGCCATTTTGATTTGCTCTAGAATGTGAGTTTCTATTTAAAGAACCGCCAATATTGTAGACAGGAATTACCGCAATTATAGTATTTTTGTATTGCTGCTGAAGGCTGTCACTTTGAACAATATCTCTTAACAAAAGCATCGAAGCGTCAATCCCATCAGATTCTCCTGGGTGAATTCCGTTATTAATTAAAATTTTATTTTTTTTGGAATTGGTGATTTCCTTAATATTGTATATTCCTTTAGCGTTATACACGGCTAGGTGCAGCGGTGCTCCTGAATCTGTTTGACCAAATGAAAATAAAGATATTTGTGAATAGGCTGCTGCTAATTTTTCATAATAAGAAATAAGATCTTGGTATGTGGGGGTTTTTGTTCCTCCTGATTTCTCGAATTGCGTTGTGAAATCAAGTGTATTATTTGATGAATTACTGCAGGAAAAAACAAAAAAAAGAAGGGTAAGGAATACTAATTTTTTCATAGAAATCACGCTTTAACACGCACAGGTTTTGGTACTAATTTGGTGTAATCACCGTTATTTCTGATAACATCTCTGACAATAGAGGAAGAAATATAGGAGGTACTCGCTGCGGTTAATAAAAATACAGTCTCTATTTTTGATAAATCTCGGTTGGTATGTGCAATGGCTTTTTCAAACTCAAAATCTGCAGGATTTCGGAGCCCTCGTAAAATAAAATCAACCTTGTTTTCCTCGCAGAAATGAACGGTTAATCCTTCATAAGTCACTACTTTTATTTTTGGATGGTTGCCAAAGCAGGCTTCTATAAACTTTTTACGTTCCGCTAAGGAAAACATGTTTTTTTTATCCGCATTGATTCCAATGGCAATAATAAGCTCATCAAAAAGGGTTACTCCTCTTTCAATGATATCGTAATGTCCTAAGGTAATGGGATCAAAGGATCCTGGGAAAATTGCTTTTTTCATTGTTTTCGATTAAGGTATAAATTTTACGCAATTTTTTTTATAGCCGCGGTTCCAAGCCTATTTTTTTAAAGCCGTTATAATTGTATTGTCAAACAAACTCGCCAAAGAAATTCCTGCTGCTAATGCCTGTTGCGGCAAAATACTTTCGGCTGTTAATCCAGGTACCATATTTATTTCTAGGAAATAGGGCTCGTCATTCACAAAAATAAATTCGGATCTTGAAATCCCCGCCAGATTTAAAATTTCATATACTTTTGTAGCAGCTTTATTTACTTTTTCTTCCTGTTTCTCTGTAATTCTTGCAGGTGTAATTTCTTCTGATTTTCCATTGTATTTTGCTTCATAGTCAAAAAAATCATTTTCTGAAACAATCTCTGTTATAGGCAGTACTTTTGTTGCCCCTTCAAATGAAATGATGCCTACAGATACTTCTGTTCCTTCTAAAAAAGATTCAATTAAAATTTCAGTATCTTCTTTAAATGCGACTGCTATTGCAGGTAAAATAGCTTCTTTTGTGTATACTTTTGAAATTCCAAAACTAGAACCTGCTTTGTTTGGTTTTATAAAACACGGCAGTCCAACTTTAGAGATAATGAACTCAAGATCAATAGCATCTCCTTCGTTTAAATACACTGCAGTCGCCGTTTTAATCCCGTAAGCCTTTACGATACTTAGTGTATCTCTTTTATTAAAGGTCAGTGCCATTTGATAAAAGGGGGCAGAGGTGTGTTTTAAATTGATTAGATTTAAATACGCTAAAAGTGCTCCATCTTCTCCCGGTGTGCCGTGAATCGCATTAAAAACGCAGTCGAAAAGAATTTTTTCACCCTTTAGCACAAATGAAAAGTCATTTTTATCAATTTGATACTCGGTATTACGTGCATCTAATGCAACCCACTTTTCTTCTGAAATTAGTACTCTATAAGGCGCGTATTTTTCCCTGTCTAGTTGGTCATAGACTACATTTCCGCTTTTTATGGAAATGGATGCTTCGGTGGAATAACCACCCATTACAATGGCAATATTTTTCTTCATTTTGCTAAATCTGATAAAACAAATTTATCAAAATATAAATAGAATTAGCAACGTTTAGTTTTTATATATTTGTGGGACTAAAAAAAACGGTATGTCAGTGTTTCAGTTTTTAAAAAGTAAATTTTTTTTTATGCAAATAGTAATTGCGATTGTTGCATTGTTATTGTTTGTTTTTGGATTAAAATTTTGGTTGGGAGTCACTACAAATCACGATCAGAAAATACAAGTTCCAGACTTACAGAATCTAACTTTAGCAGAAGTAACTGTAAAATTAAGGGAATTAGATTTGGCATATAAAATTATTGATAGTGCAAGTTTTAACCCTGCTTTTCCAAGAAAATCAGTCATTGAACAGACGCCAGAAGCAGGTGACTTTGTAAAAGAAAAGCGTAAAATATATTTAACTTTAAATCCTTCAAAATATAGAGATGTTACAGTTCCGGATTTAAATGGGCGAACAAAAAGACAAGCATCTTCACAATTGCTGGCCATGGGTTTGCGTATTGGAACCGAGTTTACCTATGTAAAGGATATTGGGAAGGATGTAGTCAGAGGGCTTCGTTTTAAAGGGAAAACTCTAAATAAAGGAGACAAGGTCGCGTTAAACTCTATTTTAGATTTAGTTTTAGGCGATGGAAAAGAAAGGTAACGAG
>TARA_B110000037_G_scaffold223099_1_pt1 | contig 57186 bp, 43 predicted proteins | sample TARA_B110000037 | Tara Oceans TARA_B110000037 (sample SAMEA4397196) | marine metagenome | biome: Polar Biome; feature: [MIX] marine epipelagic wind mixed layer (ENVO:01000061); material: water (ENVO:00002006), including particulate matter (ENVO:01000060) such as... | depth 10-100 m | reverse complement strand
TTTTTTTACGTACTTTTGGCCCATGCTTAAGCAAATTGATAGTCTTCAAAATCCTTTAATCAAAGAAATTTTTCAACTCAAGGAAAAATCTAGAGTTCGAAAAAGAACGAAGCGTTTCATTATAGAAGGTCAACGCGAAATTTCACTTGCTTTAAAAGGAAATTACATCATTGAAAAGATTTTATTTGATAAAAATATAATCTCTCCAGGTCTTATTCAAGATACATATCAAGATTTGAATATTGAATGTATTCAAATAAGCCCTGAAATATATAAAAAACTTACATACAGAAATACTACGGAGGGAGTTATTGCTATTACCGAAGGCAAAAGCTTACATTTAAATTCCCTTGTTTTTAAAAATAAAAACCCTTTAATCCTCATAGTAGAAGCACCTGAAAAACCTGGTAATATTGGCGCTCTTTTAAGAACCGCAGATGCCGCAAATGTTGCTGCTGTAATTATTGCGAATCCTAAAACAGACCTGTATAACCCTAACATTATTCGGTCAAGTGTTGGTTGCATCTTTACAAATCAAATTGGACTTGGCTCTACAAAAGAAATCATTTCCTTTTTAAAAGATAATGGAATCTCAATTTATTGTGCGGCACTCCAAGATGATAGCGAATTGTATCATACCCAAGATTTTAAAAACTCCACGGCCATTGTTGTTGGAACAGAAGCAACTGGATTATCTGATGAATGGTTGCAAAACGCTACGAAAAATATTATCATTCCAATGCAAGGAGCCATTGACTCTATGAATGTTTCTGTAGCAGCAGGGATTTTAATATTTGAAGCAAAAAGACAACGAAATTTCATATAGACATTCCCTAAACATATTCAGATTAACATTGAAAATCACCTATGACTTCAACTACTTTATTTTATATCATCATTTCTATAATAATTATTAATTTTATAATTGAAAAAATATTAGATTTTCTAAATGCTCAACAGTATAATGACGCATTACCAAAAGAGGTTTCAGATGTGTATAATCAAAAAGAATACTTAAAATCTCAAGCCTATAAAAAGGTTAATTTTAAATTAAGTAATATAACTTCGTTATTTTCATTGATCACTACTTTACTGTTTTTTATACTTAATGGATTCGAATTTGTCGATCAAATTGCGAGAACTCTATGTACAAATAATATCATTATTGCACTCCTATTTTTCGGAATTATCTTTTTCTCGAGCGATATTATATCTACCCCGTTTTCCTATTACAAAACATTTACAATTGAAGAAAAATTCGGGTTTAACAAATCAACCAAGAAACTTTTTTGGTTGGATAAAATCAAAGGTTGGGCTATGATGATTGTAATTGGTGGACTTGTTTTATCGCTAATCATTTGGTTCTATGAATTTATCGGAGATTTATTTTGGATCTATGCCTGGGGATTCGTTGCCCTATTTACCTTATTCGTAAATCTATTCTATTCAACACTTATTGTTCCTCTATTTAACAAGCAAACTCCATTGAAAGATGGTGACTTAAAAACTGAAATTAAAAAATTTACTAACAAAGTTGGATTCAAACTTGACAGCATTTTTGTAATAGATGGATCTAAACGCTCTACAAAAGCTAACGCTTATTTTTCTGGGTTTGGTGCTACCAAGCGCATTGTTTTATTTGATACTTTAATCAATGATTTAAACACTCAAGAAATTGTAGCAGTTCTGGCACATGAAGTCGGGCATTATAAAAGAAAACATACGGTCTTTAATTTAATTACGTCTATAGTACTTACAGGGTTTACATTTTATCTATTATCACTTTTTATAGGAAATAACTTACTTTCTCAAGCACTTGGGGTTTCAGAGCCAAGTTTTCATATAGGTCTAATTGCCTTTGGGATTTTATACAGTCCTATCTCCCAAATTACGAGTCTTATTATGAATGTGATTTCTAGAAATTTTGAATATCAAGCAGATAATTATGCTAAAGAATATTATGGTTCAAAGCCTTTGGTAAGCTCATTGAAAAAACTATCTAAAAATAGTTTGAGTAATTTAACACCACATAAAGCATACGTTTTTATGCACTATTCACACCCAACCTTAAGAGAGCGGATTTTAAATTTGAATAAATAATAAGAATATCCTTTCAAGTAGTTCATAACCATCGTTTGCTTTTAATACAAGCATGGCTATACTCTTATAACCCATTTAGTGAATCGAGATAAAAATGATATTCTGTTTCAACAACTAAGAATACGGATTAAATAATATTTTATTTAATCCGTATTCTTTCAATGAAAGAATCTACAATAAGTGCTTGTAGATTTAATTAATTCTGTTACTTTTATTCTATGGCATATACTGTTTCAATGGAGGAAGAAAATAAAGAAATTGCACGTCGTTATAAAGATCTTTTAAAGGGAACTTATCAACGATTAACAGTTAGTGACAAAAAAGATATCCGTAAGGCTTTCGAATTTGCGCTAGAGGCCCATAGCGAACAAAGAAGAAAGACCGGTGAGCCCTATATATATCATCCTATTGCAGTGGCTAAAATTGTAGCCTATGAAATTGGATTAGGCACTAAATCAATTGTAGCGGCATTACTACATGACGTAGTTGAAGACACTCATTACACACTTGAGGATATTGAGGGAGAATTTGGTGAAACTATTGCTAGAATAGTAAATGGTTTAACAAAAATATCTCGTTTAAGTAAAGAACAAAATGCCTCTATACAAGCGGAGAATTTCAGAAAAATGATTCTTACGCTACATGACGATGTCCGGGTTATCTTAATAAAAATAGCAGATCGTTTACACAATATGCAAACGATGGATGCTATGCCAGAATATAAGCAACAAAAGATTGCTTCGGAGACCTTATATATATATGCACCACTTGCACATCGATTGGGATTGTATAATATAAAGACGGAGTTAGAAGACTTAGGTTTAAAATATACAGAACCTGAAGTTTATAATGATATTTATTCCAAAATTGAAGATAGTAAAGAGGAGCAAGTACAATACATTGAGTTCTTTTCTAAAGTAATTAAAGATACTTTAAGCAAAGAAGGGTTTTCATATACTATTAAAGGTAGAAGTAAATCTATTCATTCTATGCGAAGAAAAATGCGTACACAGGGTGTAAAATATGAAGAGATTTATGACAAATTTGCTGTTCGAATAATTTATGAATCTGAACCGTCACAAGAAAAATTTGATGCTTGGAAAATATATTCGATTGTAACAGATCATTTTCAACCGAACCCTACTAGATTAAGAGATTGGATTACACAACCGAAAACTACAGGATATGAATCTCTTCATATTACGGTAATGGGGCCATTAGGACGTTGGGTAGAAGTTCAAATTCGTTCGGAAAGAATGGATGAGATTGCAGAAAAAGGATATGCCGCACATTATAAATATAAAAATGCACAAGAAAAAGAATCCGGTCTTGATAGTTGGTTAAATCGATTGAGGGAAACTCTTGAAAACCCAGAAGGAAACGCTGTAGATTTTGTTGAAAATTTTAAATTGAACTTATACGCTGAAGAAATTTTTATTTTCACACCTAAAGGTGATTTAAAATCAATGCCAAAAGACGCCACAGCATTAGATTTTGCCTTTTCTATTCATACCGAAATTGGAATGAAATGTCGTGGTGCAAGAGTGAATAAAAAATTGATGCCCATAAATTATGTTTTAAAGAGTGGTGATCAAGTTGAGATAATTACAGCAACTCAGCAAAAACCCAAACTGCGATGGCTTGATTTTGTTGTTACCGCAAGAGCTCGGACTCGAATAAAGGCTGCTCTAAGAGATGAACAAAAAGAGATTGCTCAAGAGGGAAAAGACGTTTTAGTTCGAAAATTACGTTCCATGAAATTCACTTTCAACGAAAGTCTTATAAATGAAATGGTTGCTTATTTTAAACTTAAAACGAGTTTAGATTTGTTTTTTAGAATTGGAAACGGCTCTATAGAGAATTCACATTTAAAAGAGTTTGCCGCGCAGCGAAGTAATGTATTTGTAAATTTCTTTAAAAAGAGAATGAGAAGTTCTCCGGACACTTCAAACATTGAAAAAAATGTTGTGAATGAAAATTATGATATGTTGGTTTTCGGAAATGAAGAAGAACAACTCGATTACACATTTGCAAAATGCTGTAACCCAATAGCAGGGGACAAAGTATTTGGATTCTTAACTATTAATGAGGGTCTTAAGATTCATAAACATAATTGTCCGAATGCAGTGAGCTTGCAAGCGAACTATGCCTATAGAGTCATGCTTGCCAAATGGATTGATTCTACTCAGCAAGACTTTAATGTGTTTTTGACAGTGAGCGGAACAGATAAATTTGGCTTGGTAAGTCAGTTGACGCGTATTATTTCAAATAATATGCACGTAAATATTCAAAGTTTAAATATTAGCGGACAAGACGGTATTTTCGACGGTCAAATAACAATTGGCGTAAAAAACAAACAACAATTAAAAAAACTAACAGATAACATTAAAAAAATTGATGGAGTTGAAACTGTAGAACGAATTTATAAGCAATAATTATACGCTAATTAATTGATAAATAATTTCCTTTTTTACCAGCTCTACTCTAAAAATTTACATTAAGTTTGTTTTTTGTTTACAAATATAAAATATGATTGATAACAAAGATAATCAAGCAATTGTACGTGAAGTGTTTGTTAAATACTTACAGTCAAATGCGCACCGAAAGACCCCAGAGCGATTTGCTATACTTCAAGAAGTTTATAACTTAAAAGAACATTTTGATATTGAATCATTGTATATCAAAATGAAGAATAAAAAGTATCGGGTTTCTCGCGCTACTTTGTACAATACAATTGAACTTTTATTGGAATGTGGACTAGTTAGGAAGCATCAGTTTGGTCAAAATCAAGCTCATTATGAGAAATCTTTTTTTGACAAACAACACGATCATGTTATTTTAACGGATACTGGAGCTGTTATGGAATTCTGTGACCCTCGTATTCAAGTTATTAAAAAAACGATAGAAGATACTTTTAACATAAATATTCATTCTCATTCTTTGTATTTCTACGGAACAAAGAAAGAAGATTAAAACATATAATTTAACAAAAAAAATGGCGATAAATTTATTATTAGGCTTGCAATGGGGCGATGAAGGCAAAGGAAAAATTGTAGATGTATTAACATCAGATTATGATATTATTGCAAGATTTCAAGGAGGTCCTAATGCAGGGCATACTTTAATCTTTGATGGATACAAACATGTATTGCACACTATTCCATCTGGTATATTTCATAAAACAGCCGTAAATGTTGTTGGAAATGGGGTTGTAATTGATCCTGTCATATTTAAGAATGAATTGGATAATCTCGATAAATTCAATCTTGATTTTGAATCAAAATTATTAATTTCGAGAAAGGCACATTTAATTTTACCTACTCACCGTTTACTTGATGCCGCCTCGGAAGCCGCTAAAGGAAAATCCAAAATAGGCTCTACACTTAAAGGAATTGGACCAACATACATGGACAAAACTGGTAGAAACGGATTACGTGTTGGTGATTTAGAAATGGATGATTGGCAAGAACGTTTTGATGCTTTAACTCAAAAGCATTTAAAAATGTTAGAATTCCAAGGTATTGAACTTGAATATAATTTAGAAGAATTACACGCTGAATTTAATAAAGGAATAGAACGTCTAAAGCAGTTAACTTTTATTGATAGTGAGGAATACTTGAACAATGCTATGAAAAACGGGAAAACCATTTTGGCAGAAGGAGCGCAAGGATCTTTATTAGATGTTGACTTTGGAACTTATCCTTTTGTTACGTCTTCAACTACGACAGCGGCAGGAGCTTGTACAGGCCTTGGTATAGCGCCAAATAAAATTGGTGAAGTCTTTGGTATTTTTAAGGCGTATACAACACGTGTTGGATCAGGCCCATTCCCTACCGAATTATTTGATAAGGATGGAGCAACAATGGCCAAAGTTGGACATGAGTTTGGTGCGACTACTGGTAGACCAAGAAGATGTGGTTGGTTAGATATCGTTGCATTAAAATATGCTGTTCAAGTAAATGGTGTTACGCAATTAATGATGATGAAAGGAGATGTGCTTTCTGGTTTTGACACCTTAAAAATATGTACATCTTATAAGTATAAGGGTACTGAAGTTTCTCATTTTCCTTTTAATATTGAAGGAGAAAATGTTACTCCAGTATATACTTCAATTGCAGGTTGGAAAGAAGATTTAACTGGAATGACGTCTGCAGACGAATTGCCTCAGAATTTACTTGATTATATTACTTTTATTGAAAAAGAAGTTGAAGTACCCGTAAAAATAGTTTCTGTAGGCCCGGATAGAAAACAAACTATCCTTAGATAGATAGCACATATAGTTCTGATTTTATTTTCGGAATGTTTAATTAATATAAAAGGTTTCTAACTCTTGTTAGAAACCTTTTATATTTTGGCAAAGTTATTGAAGAGTCACTTACAAAGTAGCAACAAATTAAATTTATAAATCGACATTAAATAGTTAGATTTGTCCTTGTAAAAATCGGTTAATGAAGAATATTTTCTTACTCCTATTATTCAGTATTGCATTTAGTGCATATAGCCAGCAGCAACCTAAGAAATTAAAAATAATTAATGCCGGTCAGACGTATCCGCATAAAGAAGATCAAGACGTTCAGATTTTTATTGACCCAGTAGTTGTAGAAATAAACGGTGCTACAATACGTTGCAAGCGAGCCGAGATAAACTCCAAAATAAATTATCTCAAGGCGATGGGAAATGTTATAATGAACCAAGGAGATACGGTTTTTCAAACGAGTGATTTCGCCGATTATGATGGAAATATCAAATTAGTTACTTCTTGGGGAAATGTGGTTCTAAAAGATCCAACAATGACTTTAACCTCAGAAAAAATTAAATTTGATAGAGCACGACAGCATTTATATTACAACAATTACGGTACCATAAAGGATAGTATCAACGTTTTAAAAAGTAAAGAGGGCAATTATTTTTTAGAGAGTACTAAATTTCAAGCTTATAATAATGTAACCGTAGTAAATCCAGATCAAACATTAGTTACAGATCATCTAGAATATTTTACAGACACTGGTAAAGCATACTTGTACAAACCTTCAACAATTACGAGTGAAGAAAGTGTAATCTATACCGAAAAAGGCTTTCATGATTCTAAAAATAAAATCTCTCATCTAACTAAAAATTCTTGGATACAATACGACGATCGATTAATTGAAGGTGATAGTCTGTTTCATAATGAACTTCAAAATTTTTCTACGGCTACGGGTAATATTAGAATTACAGATACCATTAACAACAGTATTTTAAAAGGTGGCTATGGAGAGTTTTATCGCAATAACGATTCTGCTTTTGTCGTTAAAAGAGCTGTTGCCATTACATTACAAGAGAAAGATTCTATCTATATCCATGGAGATACTCTACTGGTCACTGGAAAGCCAGCGCTTAGAGTTGTTAGAGCGTTCCATCATGTAAAGTTTTTTAAAGAAGATTTAAGAGGGAAATGCGATTCTTTGGTAAGCATACAAAGTTCAGGTCTGACTAAAATGTTTCGAAAACCAGTTTTATGGTCGCAAGAAAGTCAAATTACTGGTGATATCATTCATTTTTTAACAAATAAGGAAACAGAACAAATGGATTCTCTTAAAGTTTTATCAAATGCTTTTATGATTCAAAAGGATTCGGCAGGATACAATCAGACTAAAGGAAGAGTAATATTAGGGAAATTTGAGAATAACGACCTAAAAAATATAGATGTAAACGGAAATGCAGAAGTGGTACAATTTGTTAGAAACGGTGAAGATGAATTAATAGGAATTACTAAAAATAAGTCCAGTTCAATTCATATAACAATGAAAGACAAACAAATGATAACCGCTGAGTTTATAGGAGCATCCTCTGGTAGAACTTATCCGGAAGAAGATCTTCGGGAAAGAGATAGAATATTGCGCGGGTTTATATGGCGAGAATCTGAAAAACCGGTAACAAAAAAAGATATTTTTTATCATAACCCAGCTGACGATTTAATAATACAACAAGAACGTGCTAAAGAAAGAGAAGAAAATATTCGTAAGCGAAAATCTGCTGAAAAGAAACGTTTAAGAAGACTTGTGGCAAAAGCATTACGAAAAAAACAAGATAGTATAGATGCTTTAATTGATACGAAACTACCAATTAAACAGGATAGTATAAATGTATTAATTGATAAGAAACTACCAATTAAACAGGATAGTATAGATGTATTAATTGATACGAAACTACGTATAAAACACGATAGTATAGATGTACTAAATGATACGAAACTACCAATTAAACAGGATAGTATAGATGTACTAAATAATATGAAACTACCAATTAAACCAGTTTTTACAGAACCTATATTAGATAATTGAAAGAAGACTTTTTTAAATATCAAGCTCAAACAAGTTCACATCCACTTGCACTAGAAATTTCACATGCGAATGGTTCCTTTATGTATGATTCTTTCGGCAAAGAATATTTAGATTTTATTGCAGGTGTATCTGCCAATAGTTTAGGACATAATCATCCAAAAGTTTCACAAGCGATAAAAGATCAACTGGCAAAGTATACACATGTGATGGTATATGGAGAATTTATCCAAAGTCCACAAGTTGAACTAACTAAATTTTTAGCAAAGCAATTACCTTCCTCTTTGGATACTACCTATCTTACTAATTCTGGAACTGAAGCAACGGAAGGATCCATTAAATTGGCAAAACGGTATACAGGCAGAAGTCAAATTATAGCTAGTATAAATGGGTATCATGGAAATACACAGGGCGCCATGAGTGTTTCTGGAGTTGAACAGCAAAACAGAGCATATAGACCCCTAATACCGGGAGTTTCGTTTATAGATTTCAATGACGCTGCTCAACTTTCACTTATCACCAATAAGACAGCTGCTGTAATTCTTGAAACTATCCAAGGTGGCGCTGGATTTATAGAACCCGTAAATGATTATTTACACAAGGTTCAAAAGCGCTGTAATGAAGTTGGAGCATTACTCATATTAGATGAAATTCAATCCGGAATTGGTAGAACTGGAACTTTTTTTGGTTTTGAAAATTACAATTGCATCCCCGATATTATAATATCGGGTAAAGGTCTCGGTGGGGGAATGCCTATAGGCGCATTTATTTCTTCAAATGAGATCATGTCTTCCTTACAAGAAAAACCAAAATTGGGACATATAACAACATTTGGTGGACATCCAATAATTGCTGCGGCATCTCTAGCAACTATAAAAGAAATTGTAAATTCTAATTTAATGGCTGATACTATTGAAAAAGAAAAATTAATTCGAAAAATTTTAGTTCATCCCGAAATAGCAGAAATAAGAGGTAAGGGCTTAATGCTTGCCTTAATTTTTAAAGATGAAGAAATTGCTTCTAAGGTCATTCTGAATTGCCTTGAAAACGGATTGATTTTATTTTGGTTACTTTTTGAAGGAAAAGCAGTTCGTATTACTCCCCCGCTAACAATCTCTTCCATAGAAATAGAAACGGGCTGTAAAGTAATTCTGGATGTTTTGAATGAGCTTAAATAAGATTTAAACCTTCCTATTTTATCAACAATTCATCAAGTAATTTTCTAACTTTATCGCTGTCCCATGAAGCAGGACCTACCTTATCAACTACAATAAACCCTTCTTTATCAAGAACATAAGTTGCCGGTATACTTGAAACTGAAAAATTATTTGGTGTTTTTGAATACTGATTAAAAGAAGGAGTTTTATAGTCGTATTTATCTAAAAATCTATGTACCACGGTATCTTCTTCATTTGTTATAAACAAAAACACAACTTTATCCTTATAATCGGTATATAGATTTTGAAGACTTGGCATTTCCGCTCTACAAGGCGGACACCATGTTGCCCAAAAATTTAGCACTACTACTTTACCTTTAGCTTCAGAAAAATCATAGTCTTCAGCATTAATACCTTTTAATTTCCATATATAATCAACCAATTGATCTCGAGACTCAACACTTTCTACGGATGGAGAAAAAGATAGTAATCTAGCGGACCACTCTTTAACCTCACTACCTATAGGTGTAAAAAAAAGTATTCCTAAAACTCCAATAAAAATAATATTCGAACGCTGTGACTTCGTTATTTTCATATTTCTAATTTGAGGTGAATTAGTTGTAAAATTAAACAATACTTACAATGTAAAAGAAGAAAAGACACTCGAAAGTGCCTTTCATCTATTATTATTTATTGAAACTCTTAACATGCCTTAATTTTTAATTAACTGTATTTTTTTTCTATCAAAATTGACCAGCCCTTCATCCTTAAATTCATTCATCATATTATTTAAGGCAGGTCGAGAAACATCAATAAGAGGAAATCTCTTTTTGAATATATGGATACAACTTTATATCCCGTTTCTTCAAAATTATAGCCATAGTCTTGAAGAGATTCTTTTAAACGTGTTTTAGGATCTTTGAATAAAAGTAATTATAACCGTCTTTCTAATCTTTTAATTCTAAATAAATTAGCTTGTAAAAACCCAAAGTAAATGATCCGTTATCTCGAATTAAATTTTGCAAAGTGAGGTCATCTATAGGTGGTAAATATAAGTGTTATCAATTATGGATGGAACTAATTTATTTCGTTTCTCTTGCCCCAAAACGTCTTTCTCGCCAAACACCTCACCTTTTGACTGAATCGCTTTTACTACCTCCTATCCATCTTCAAGATAATACCCCAAATTTATTTTACCCACGTATATAAGATACACTTTACTCGCCGAATCATCTGTAAAATAAATATAATCCATTTTATTATATGCGGTGCTAAACTCATGTGTTGATTTATAGGCGGTAAACCTATGTAGACATAAAATCTTAAAAATATGTACGCATTCTAAATACCAAATATTTTTCATAGAAGACCAAGGTTGGTTTTTTACAAATTGCAGTCGTATAAAAACAAAAAAACTCACAATTAAATTATGAGTTTTTTGTTTTTATACTAAATATATTTGATATTATCTGTTTTGCTTTTTAATTAAATTCAAAGCGGAACCTTCATTATACCATTCTATTTGACCTGAATTGTACGTGTGATTTAGTTTGATCGTATCAATTAATCCATCAGCATGGACAACTTCTAATGTAAGTTGCTTCCCTGCCGCAAATTCATTTAAATCTGTGAAATTAAAAGTATCACCCTCTTGGATCAAATCATAATCACTTTCATTCGCAAATGTTAAACCTAACATTCCTTGTTTCTTCAAGTTAGTTTCGTGAATACGTGCAAAAGATTTTACAATCACTGCAGCCACGCCTAAGTGACGAGGCTCCATTGCTGCATGCTCTCTAGAAGATCCTTCACCGTAATTATGATCACCAATAACAACAGTTTTAATTCCTGCAGCTTTATATGCTCTAGCAGTATCTGGCACCGGTCCAAATTCTCCAGTTAATTGATTTTTAACCTTATTTGTTTCTTTACTATATGCATTTACAGCACCAATAAAACAATTGTTTGAAATATTATCTAAATGACCTCTAAAACGTAACCAAGGACCCGCCATTGAAATGTGATCTGTAGTACATTTTCCAAAAGCTTTAATTAATAACTTAGCTCCATTAATCTCATTCGATAACGGTTCAAACGGTGTTAATAATTGAAGTCTTTCTGAAGTTGGTGCTACCACAATATCAACTCCTGAACCATCTGCCATAGGAGCAACAAAACCAGCATCTTCAACATCAAAACCTTTTGGTGGTAATTCCAATCCAGTTGGTTCTTCCAATTTTACTTCTTCACCATTTTGATTAATGATAGTATCCGTTAATGGATTAAAATCTAAGCGTCCAGAAATTGCCACTGCTGCAACCATTGAAGGAGAACCAACAAACGCATGCGTATTTGGATTTCCGTCAGCTCTTTTAGAAAAGTTTCTATTAAAGGAGTGTACAATTGTATTCTTTTCTTGTTTATCAGCACCTTCTCTTGCCCATTGGCCAATACAAGGCCCACAAGCGTTTGTAAATATTTTTGCATGTAACTGCTCAAATGCCTCCAATAATCCATCTCTCTCTGCCGTATATCGAACTTGTTCCGAACCAGGGTTTATTCCAAATTCAGCTTTTGTCACCAAGTTTTTATCAACTGCCTGTTTTGCAACTGAAGCTGCACGAGCTAAATCTTCATAAGATGAGTTTGTACAAGAACCTATCAATCCCCACTCTACTTTCAATGGCCATCCATTTTTCTTTGCCTTTTCAGTCATCTCACCAACTGGCGTAGCTAAATCTGGCGTAAATGGGCCATTTAAATGCGGTTTTAACACGTTTAAATCAATTTCAATTACTTGATCAAAATATTGTTCTGGGTTTGCGTAAACCTCATCATCACCCGTTAAGTACGGTTTTATTTTATTTGCTTCATCTGCAACATCGCCACGATCTGTTGACCTTAAGTAACGCTCGATAGATTCGTCATATCCAAAAGTTGACGTTGTTGCTCCAATCTCAGCCCCCATATTACAAATAGTACCTTTGCCAGTTGCAGACATACTAATGGCTCCTTCACCAAAATACTCAACGATACATCCAGTACCACCTTTTGCAGTTAAAATTCCAGCTACCTTAAGAATTACATCTTTAGATTCAGTCCAACCAGATAATTTTCCAGTTAACTTAACTCCAATTAATTTTGGGAATTTCAATTCCCAAGGCATTCCAGCCATTACATCCACAGCATCTGCTCCTCCAACACCAATAGCAATCATTCCTAATCCACCAGCATTAACCGTATGTGAATCTGTACCAATCATCATTCCTCCAGGGAATGCATAATTTTCTAAAACTACTTGATGAATAATACCCGCTCCTGGCTTCCAAAATCCAATTCCGTATTTATTAGATACAGAAGCTAAAAAGTTAAAAACTTCACTGCTTGAATTTAAAGCATTTTGTAAATCTTTATCTGCACCAATCTTTGCTTGAATCAAGTGATCACAGTGCACCGTTGTCGGGACCGCCACTTGCTTCTTTCCAGCCTGCATAAACTGCAATAAAGCCATTTGAGCCGTGGCATCTTGACACGCAATTCTGTCTGGGGCAAAATCGACGTAGTCTTCTCCTCTAGAAAAAGCCGTAGAAGGTTTGCCATCCCACAAGTGATTATATAATATTTTCTCCGATAATGTTAAAGGTTTCCCAACAGTTTCTCTAGCTGCGTCTACACGCTCTGTCATTCTAGCGTAGACCTCTTTTATCATTTCAATGTCAAATGCCATATCTGTATTGTTAATTGTTTACAAAAAGTTCCGCGAATTTACGAAATAAAACATCAAATAAAAAGATATTATATTGTCAAATTAACAAGTTTTCGGTTTTAATAATTCTAATCATATATTTTACTATAAATAAAATATTTTCATCAAATATTGTCAATAGTTTAATTAATTATACTTGAATCGCTTTGAACTTAGCGCGTTCAACATAAAAAAGAAAAAAAGCAGATCTATAAGCCGGATCCTGTATCCACCCATGGCGGACTCTTATCATTTATCTAGGTTATCAATTACTCAATAACTCAATCTGTCTACCCCTTGAAATCGAGTGAGTACTCTTAGTTAATAAAAATTAACACTCCAATATACGTGACATTGCACCGCATAGAGTTTACCTGGTTTCACTACAGCCGAACTGTACTTGCTTTCTGTTGCACTTGTCCTATTCGCTTTGCAACGAACGACGGATGTTATCCGCTATGCTACTCTATGGTGTCCGGACTTTCCTCCTTGTACCAAACTCAATTTGGAATCTTTTAAAATATTGCTATTATTAAAAAATACTGAGAATAAGTTCAGCACACGGCGATAAGACGATCTGCTTTTGGCAAAGGTATAAAATAAAAAACCCACTTAATTGCTTAAGTGGGAAAATTGCTATGAAAAAGAATTATTAGTCTTTCGACTAATAAGAAGACAAATATATATTATTTATTTCATTTACTATGCAGTAATTGTTACGAAAACATATCTTTTACTTTTTCAAAAAAAGATTTATCTGATTTTGAGGGATTTGGAGCGAAATTATCATCACTAATATTTTTATCAAAAAACTGTTTTTGCTCTTTTGAAAGACTTTGTGGAGTCCAAACATTAATATGAACTAATAAATCACCCGTACCATATCTTTCTATACTCGGCAACCCTTTCCCTCTAAGTCGTAAAATCTTACCAGATTGAGTTCCCGCATCTAATTTAATCTTTACTTTTCCAGATACTGTTTCTATCTCTTTACTTTCGCCTAAAACTGCCTCAGAAAAATTTATATATAAATCATGATGTAAATTCATCCCTTCTCTAGTTAACCTATCATGTGGAACTTCTTCGATCAATACGATTAGATCTCCAGCTATAGAATTCTTACCTGCAGCCTCATTTCCTTTTCCAGTTACCTTTAATTGCACACCGTCTGAAATTCCTGCTGGAATTTTAATTGAAACGGTTTCTTCTTCCTGAACTAATCCATTGGCATCCGAACCTTTTGGGCGGTTATCAATAGATTGTCCTGCTCCTTGACAAGTAGGACAGGTAGCCGCTGTTTGCATACGTCCTAAAATAGTATTAGTCACACGCATTACCTGTCCTTGACCATTACATGTAGTACATGTAGTGAAAGTCACACCGTCGGCTTGAACTTTACGCTTAACTTTTACTTTCTTTTCTACACCGTTTGCAATATCCTCTAATGTGATTTTTACTCGAATACGCATATTACTCCCTTTCGCTCTTGACGTTCGGCCGCCACCGCCACCAAAACCTCCACTTCCTCCTCCGCCAAAAATGTCTCCAAATTGACTAAAGATATCATCCATATTCATTCCGCCACCGCCGAATCCACCACCGCCGAATCCGCCAGCACCTCCACCACCATTTTCAAAAGCAGCATGTCCATACCGATCATAACGCGCTTTTTTATCATCATCACTTAAAACCTCATACGCCTCTGCAGCTTTCTTAAAGTTCTCCTCAGCAGATTTATCATCAGGATTTTTATCAGGATGAAATTTAATTGCTTTTTTTCTGTATGCCTTTTTAATCTCGGCTGCAGAAGCATTTTTATCTATTTCTAATACTTCGTAAAAATCTTTTTTTGCCATTAATTGTATGCTAATTGTCCTCGTGAAAAAAGTGAAGTAATCTTCAAAATTCACACTTCACAAAGACGTTAAATTATTGTCCTATTATTACTTTTGGGAAACGGATTGTTTTATCACCAAGTTTATATCCTTTTTCTACAACATCAACTATCTTGCCTTTCAAGTCGTCACTTGGTGCAGGTATTTGTGTAATTGCTTCGTGAATTTCTGCATCAAAAACATCACCTGCTTTTACTTCAATCGTACTTAACCCTTTTTGAGTAAGTGTCGTATTTAGTTTGAAATTAATTAATTCCATTCCTTTTAACAACTCTTTGTCCTTTGCCTTTTTTATCTCAGCTAAACCTCTGTCAAAATCATCTATAATTGGCAATAAAACTGTCATTAATTCTTGATTGGCAGTTTTAAATAATTCAATACGTTCTTTACTCGTTCTCTTTTTATAATTTTCAAATTCTGCAAACAAACGTAAAAACTTATTCTTCTCTTGAGATAATTGCTCTTCAACAGTGGGTACTACTGCCATTTCATGCTTTTCTTCTTGCGCTTGCTCTTCTCCTTTTATCTCTTTATCTTCTGTATTTTCTTTAGTCTCACTCATAATATAATTACTATAAAATAATTTTAAAGTATGTTTGCAAAAGTACTGCCATTTAAATAATAATGTCAACTTGTCACAAAAAAATCTCAAACCGAGTTCACAGTTTGAGACCTATATATCTTACTAAAATTGTATTAATCTACTCGTTTAATTTTTGCGCCAACCGAAACCAATCGCTCTACAATATTTTGATACCCTCTATCTATTTGCTCAATATTATGAATTGTACTGGTTCCATCTGCAGATAAGGCCGCTATCAGTAATGAAATCCCTGCTCTAATATCTGGAGATACCATAGTTGTAGCCTTTAAACTTGACGTATGATTCATACCAATAATAGTAGCTCTATGCGGATCACATAAAATCACCTTTGCTCCCATATCAATTAATTTATCTACAAAGAACAACCGACTCTCAAACATTTTTTGATGAATTAGAACACTTCCTTTCGCTTGCGTTGAAACCACCAAAGCAATACTCAATAAATCTGGCGTAAATCCAGGCCATGGAGCATCAGAAACTGTTAAGATTGATCCGTCAATATAATTTTGAATTTCATATTCTTCTTGAGATGGAATGTAAATATCGTCTCCTCTTCTTTCTAGGTTGATTCCTAATTTTTGAAAAACTCTTGGAATTTGACCTAAATTATCCCAACTTACATCTTTGATCGTTAATTCAGATTTAGTCATCGCTGCCATTCCAATCCAACTGCCAATTTCAATCATATCAGGTAGAATTCTGTGTTTACAACCACCTAGTGATTTCACTCCTTCTATAACCAACAAGTTAGAACCAACACCACTAATCTCTGCACCCATAGAATTCAACATTTTACATAACTGCTGAATATATGGTTCACAAGCTGCATTATAAATTTTTGTCGTTCCAGTAGCCAATACAGCCGCCATAATAATATTCGCCGTTCCTGTAACGGAAGCTTCATCCAATAACATGTCTGCTCCAAACAATTCGTCTGCCTCTACACCATAAAAACGCTCCTTTTTTTTGAAGCGAAACTTCGCTCCCAAACTCATAAATCCTTCAAAATGCGTATCTAGTCGTCTCCTCCCTATTTTATCACCACCCGGACGAGGAATGTATCCCTTTCCGAAACGCGCTAGCAATGGGCCAACGATCATAATAGAACCTCTCAAGGAACTCCCATCTCGTTTAAATTCTTCCGATTCTAAATAAGATAGGTTGATCTTATCAGCCTCAAATGAGTAACTATCGTCTGCAAATTGTTCAATTTTTACACCTAGTTCACCTAGTATAAAAATCAATTTATTAACATCTATAATGTTCGGAATGTTACTAATTGTTACTTTTTCTGAAGAAAGAAGTACAGCGCAAATTACTTGTAATGCTTCATTTTTAGCGCCTTGTGGATGAATTTCACCATGAAGCCTATGACCTCCTTCAATTACAAATGATGCCATAAACTATCGTGTCTTTTTTCTGTAATTTTTTTGATTCTTATGATGACCAGAATGTTTTTGAGTCTTCTGATTTTTATATGCTGGTTTCTTACGAATTAACAATTCACTATCGGCCAATTTGTCTCCATTTTCCCTTAAGTCGATCTCTCCATTCGTTAAATCAAATAAGTGGTTGAATATAACTCTATCGTCTACAGTGTCCTTATTCCAATTCAAGTAGCATTTTTTCATATGATTTGCAATCACGTATGTCAATCCTTCTCGTGGTTCTCCTTCTTCCCAAGAAAGTACAACGTCAATCATCGTCTGGATATTGTTTCCATAGAAACGATATTTTGAAGCCGATTTAGGGTACGGTAATGATTCTGGCTTTTCTGAAAGTTCTTCTTTTGAAGGTTTTGGATATGGTGATTCTGCCTCTAATTTAAAATCAGAAATAATAAATAACTGATCCCATAACTTATGTTTAAAGTCAGGCACATCGCGCAAATGAGGTTGTAAATTACCCATTACGTTAACAATGGATTTTGCCATTTTATTACGTTCCTCAGCATCTTCTAAAGCCACACAATGATCTACTAATTTCTGTATATGTCTTCCATATTCTGGAATGATCAAGTTTGATCTTTCTGAATTATATTCTATCTCAAATGTCATATTTTCTCTATTGAAGTTTATCTATCCCTATCGAATAAATATAATTGTGCAAAGTACGTCAATTCAGTTAATTTCACAATAAAATTATTTAGAATCCTACCTCACCATTCTTATCCAAGAATCTTAAGTTTAGCAAATTGAAGCAATAAATTTTTATTTCCGAAATTTTCAAACTTAATTTCTGCTTTCTTATTTGGACCTGCCCCTTCCATACGTATCACTTCCCCCTTGCCGAATCGCTGATGTTCTACAATATTACCAACAATAACAGCGCTATCAAATAAATTAGACGGTGTCTCATTTAACGCAGCATTCGAAATCTTTTTTAAATTCTTTGGAGTTGCAAAATTCTTCTTCTCAATAAGCTTCGGCTTTTGATTTGGTTTTGGAATAGTTCTTCTATTCATTGGCTTTTTAAATCGAACTGTACTTTGCGGAGTTTGATCAAAAATGTCATCAGGAATAAATCTATTTTCAGAAATTTTTCTCTTTGGAGTCAAGTATTCTAAATACTTCTCGTCGATTTCTTCTAAAAAACGACTAGGCTCACAATCCACCAATTTCCCCCATCTATAGCGCGTTTCTGCATAACTTAAATATGCTTCTTGCTCTGCTCTTGTCAAAGCAACATAAAATAAACGACGTTCCTCTTCTAGTTCACTACGAGTATTCATACTCATAGCAGAAGGAAATAACGTTTCTTCCAACCCAACGATATAGACGATGGGATATTCCAATCCTTTTGACAAGTGAATTGTCATCAATGAAACACGCGGCTTATCATCTTTATTTTCATTGTCCAAATCTGTGGCAAGTGCAACATCTTCCAAGAAAAAAGCCAAAGAAGCATCTTCTTCTTTTTCTTTTTGAACCGTTATAAAATCTTTTATTCCGTTCATTAACTCTTGTACGTTCTCCACCCTACTCACAGCTTCTGGAGTTCCATCTGTCTCTAAGTCTTTGATAATCTTAGCTGTTTTCAATACCAATTCAGCGACTTCAAAAGCATCTTTTGTTTGAGCCTCAATTTGAAAATGACGAATCATATTTGAAAAATCCATCAATTTCATACGTGTACCTGAATTTAATTTAAGATCAACTTTATCTAAATTCTGAATAATTTCAAAAATGGACTTCCCGTAGTGATTAGCCGCTACCGCCAATTTATCTATAGTGGAAGTGCCAATACTTCTTTTAGGGTAATTGATAACACGTTTTAGCGCCTCTTCATCATTTGGGTTAATCAACAAACGCAAATAACCCAACGTATCTTTAATTTCTTTTCTCTGATAAAAAGAAAGGCCTCCATACATTCTATAATCAATACCCTGTTTTCGCAAAGCATCTTCTATGGCGCGAGACTGTGCATTTGTTCTATATAAAATTGCAAACTGATTATTGTCCAGTTGTTTATTCATACTATTCTCAAAAATAGATGCTGCAACGAATCTCCCCTCTTCAGCTTCAGAATAAGTCCGCATTACTTTCACCTTCGAACCTGCATCATTCTCTGTCCAGATCTCCTTATCTAATTTGGTTTTATTTTTTTCGATAATACTATTTGCCGCTTCAACAATGGTACTTGATGAACGGTAATTTTGCTCCAACTTAAAAATACTCACATCTGGATAATCCTTTTGAAAACTCAATATGTTTTGAATATTTGCACCCCTAAAGGCGTATATACTCTGTGAATCATCACCAACCACACAAATATTTTGAAATCGATCTGCCAATGCCTTTACAATCAAATATTGAGAGTGATTCGTATCTTGGTACTCATCTACCAATATATATCGAAAACGATCTTGGTATTTTGCCAATACTTCTGGAAAGCGGCTCAACAACTCATTTGTACGTAGCAACAAATCATCAAAATCCATGGCTCCAGATTTAAAACAGCGATCTACATAGTGCTTATAGACCTCCCCCATTTTAGGTCGATTTGCCATTTTGTCGGCCTCTTGTAAGTCTGAATTATTATGGTAAGCTCGAACTGTAATTAAACTGTTTTTAAATGAAGAAATTCTATTTAGTACCTGTTTTGTTTTATAATGATCCTTTTCTAATCCCATTTCTTTGATTATTGACGACAATAATCTTAAAGAGTCTTGTGTATCGTAAATCGTAAAATTGGACGGAAATCCTAAATGATGCCCCTCAGATCTTAATATTCTTGCAAAAACGGAGTGAAAAGTACCCATCCAAAGGTTTTTAGATTCGCTTGAGCCAACCACTTTTCCAATACGCTTTTTCATTTCTCGCGCCGCCTTATTGGTAAAAGTCAGGGATAAAATATTAAAGGAATCTATACCTTGCCGCATTAAATGGGCTATTCTAAATGTGAGTACACGTGTTTTTCCTGAACCGGCTCCCGCAATAATAATCATCGGACCACTCTTGTGAATAACAGCTTCTTTTTGAGCTTCGTTAAGGGAATCTAAATAATCTGACACAAGCTTATATTTTGGAGATTCTTCTTCACCTTTGGTATATCAGAATGACAAAGGGGAAATGCCATCTTGATCCGCGTTTGGCGTATAAAGATCTCAGTTTAAAAGTTCAAAAATACAGCTCCACTCGATGTATTACAATAAAAGTTATTGACAATATTGCCTTTTACATTTATCAATTTAAATCTTTACATATCTTTGAATCTAAAAGAAATATAGATATGCATGGTATGAAACATTCATATCTAAAAATCGAGTCACAAAGAATGACTATTAGGCGTAAACTATAGAACAAAATAAATACATTCAGATGAAAGCAGCCGTTTTAGTAAAATTTGGAGCTATTGAAAACGCCTTTGAAATTAGAGAAATCCCCAATCCAATGTTGAAAGATGGACAAGTTTTGATTCAGACTGAAGGTTTTGGACTCAACTACGCAGATATTTTGGCCATTCAAGGTGATTATAAAGATTGTCCGCCCCTACCTGCAATCATAGGATATGATGTTGTTGGAAATATCATAGAAACCAAAGGTGATTGTGGAACTTTAAAAACTGGAGATCGTGTTACTGCGATGAGTCGCTTTGGAGGTTATGCGGAATTTGCTGCTACCGAAAGTTCTGCTTGCGCTATTATTAAAAAAGATTTTGAAATGGGAAAGGCAATGGCTTTAACTACCCAATATAGTACTGCTGAATATTGTTTTAATGAAGTGCAAAATTTACATAAAGGAGATGCCGTTTTAATTCATGCCGCGGCTGGAGGCGTCGGAACTGCTTTAGTTCAAATGGCCTTAGATAGAGGTTGTACTATATTTGGTACTTGTGGCTCTGATGAGAAAGTTGAATATTTAAAATCAATTGGCGTTCATCATCCTATTAATTACAGAAAACAAGATTTTTTTGAGGTCATTAAAAATATGATTGGCTCTAAAGGCTTGGATGCCGTTTTCGATGCTGTAGGTGGAAAATCAGTTAAGAAAGGATTTCAACTGCTCGGTACTGGCGGCAGAGTTATTGTATTTGGAGGAGCGAGTATGACCGATACTACTATTATTGGCAAAATTAAAACCCTTCTTGGCTTCGGGTTTTATCACCCCATTCTCTTTTTAATGAAATCAACTGCAATCATTGGTGTGAATATGTTACGCATTGGAGATGATAGACCTGACGTCTTGAAAAGGTGTCTAAATAGTGTTATTAGTCAATTAGATTCTGGGATACTAGACCCAAAGGTTTCTAAGGTTTTTAATAGTAAGGAGCTAACAGAAGCCCTTTACTTTTTGAAAAGCAGAAAATCTATTGGAAAAATTTCTATTCGTTGGAATTCATAAATTAAAGCTGATTATATTTACATTTTTAAATCATATCAATGGAAGACATTATTTTTGACCTAATCCCATATATTATTCCATCTATTATAACTGGGTTTGTCTCCTATTATTTTTTTAACACCTATGTCCAAAGTGAAAATAGACGGCAAAAAATAGAGTTGATTCGCGATAGAAAAAAAGAAATACTTCCCATAAGATTGCAAGCTTACGAGCGTCTAACGTTGTTTATGGAACGTATCAGTCCTTCAAAATTAGTACTTCGAATTACACCTACATCTGATGATATAGAGCTCTATGTTCAAAAATTGCTTATTAGCATAGAACAAGAATTCGAACACAATCTTTCACAACAGATCTATGTTTCAGAATCTTGCTGGAATGCATTAATTGCTTCTAAAAATGCAACGCGAAACTTGATCATCTCTAGTTCTAAAGAACCTAAATTATTTGATGCTAATCAATTGAGAGAAAATATTCTAAAAAAGATGACTGACACCAACCCACCTTCTAATACAGGCATGGCTTTCATAAAAGAAGAAGTGAAAGAATTGTATTTATAATCACTTATATTTTGTAGTTTCGCACCGATTTTGGTACTGTTTTTCATTACTGAAGAATAGTTTAAAAGGGAATCTAGTGTAAATCTAGAACTATACCCGTAGCTGTAAACTCTTTACAACTTTTAACAAACTTGATCCACTGTTCGCGAATGGCGTATGGGAAGGAAGTTAAAAGTAGAGTAAGTCAGAAGACCTGCCCTTATCCATGTATAATCTGAACTTTCGGGTGAAAAGTTATGACGTACAAGATAGCAGTCTATGACGATAGTCTTCATATTTTGTGTTTTATTATTCTCTCAGGGTTCAAAATATTTAATCATTAAAATAAATAATTTTGAACAAAAAAACATTTTTAATTGGCTGTGCGGCTCTATTCACTGCAACAATTTCAGCACAACAAACAACTGACAAAGCAATTGATTCAACAAAAGTGAATTTATTGAGTGAGGCAGTGGTCTCTGGAACTCGATTTAAAGTTCCCGTCAAAAAATCTGGTAAAACTATTTACAAAATCTCTTCAGAACAAATTGAAAAAAATGCAGGTAAAACTGTTGTAGATATTTTAAATGAAGTTCCGGGAGTACAAATGGAAGGACAATATGGCTCTCCTGGTACAAATATCAGTTATTTTGTTAGAGGTGGACGAAATAAAAATACTTTAATTTTAATAGACGGGGTTCCACTAAATGATCCTTCAGGAATTAATGCTTCTTTTGATTTACGCTTGCTTTCATTAAGCCAAGTTGAATCTATAGAGGTTTTAAAGGGTAGTTTGAGTACCTTATATGGAACAGGGGCATCTTCTTCGGTAATCAATATAAAACTCAAAGAAAGTACCGCAGATCCCAAAGGAACCTTAAACTCAAACTTTGGTTCTTACAGCACTGTTAATACGAACGTAAATCTTTCTGATAGAATTGAAAAATTTTCATATTTCATTTCAGGAAATTATAGCGTTTCAGAGGGGTTTTCTTCCGCTTCTGACGAGAACTCGCCAACTCCATTTGGAGATGATGGCTTTACGCAAAAAAACAGCTTACTGAAATTTGGGTACGATTTTTCTGACCGCTTTAAAGTACTGGTTACAGGAGGATATGATGAATTTGAAACAGAATATGACGATTCTGGTTTTACGGATGGTGAAAATATCCAAAAAGGAAAATTAAAAAGATTCGGAATACTTCCTTCTTATAAATATAATACGGGAGAAATTAAATTAAACGCTTTATATATAAATAATGAACGTGAATTTATTTCTTCATTCCCAGCAACTTATACAGGAAATAATATGCAACTCGATTTAACCAACAGACATAATTTTAATGAAACGATTACGCTTTTGTCAGGTTTAAATTATCAGGATTTATCCTATAAAGAAGGAGCGTCATCTGACTATAGCGATACGCAATTCCAAATATTTGACCCATATACTTCATTGTTTTTAGATTATAATTTCGGATTGAATGTACACGCCGGTGCTAGATTAAATACGCATAGCGTATATGGATCAAAATTTGTTTATAACCTTAATCCTAGTTATACTTTTGATGTTGCTGAACAATCTAAACTGAAATTTATTGTAGCTGCTTCAACCTCTTATATCACTCCAACCGGATATCAATTATTTTCAGATTCTGGAAATCGTAATTTAAATCCAGAGGAATCTCTAAATTTAGAAGTTGGTTTTTCATATTACGCAGGAAAAAAATTTACATTCAATGCTGCTGCATTCAAACGCTATGAAGAAAATGCAATTGGGTATGAGTCTAAATATGACGGTCAAGGAAATTGGATCGGAGGGCAATATCAAAATATTGAGGGAGAACGCATCGTTGAAGGTGTAGAAATTGACTTTACCCATATATTTTCAAAAAGTTTTAACTTAAGAGGTAATTACACATATGCAAATACTGAAGATGTATCGACTTTCTATAGAATTCCGAAACAAACTTTTGGTTTAGGCGCTACCATTAATCCGTCAGAAAACACTTCTGTTACTATTAAATATAACTTTACTGGAAGTCGAACGATTTTTGATTTTGGAAGTTCTAGTGAAATTATTTTAGCAGATTATGGTTTATTAGATCTATATGCGCAACAAAAAATTTATAAGAATAAGGTGACGCTTTATGGTGCTATTAATAATCTTTTAGACAAAGACTTTGTGAGTGTCTATGGTTACACCACTCGAGGTATAAATTATAATATCGGATTGAATTATAATTTCTAAAATTTCAAATTAGAATATTATGAAAATAAAAAAGACTAGGGCAATATTTAACTGGAGCGGAGGAAAAGATAGCGCCCTAGCTCTTTATTATATTCTAAAAGCCGATGAATTTGAGATCACAAATTTAGTCACTACAGTGAATTCTATATACGATCGAATTTCGATGCATGGTGTACGGAAAGAATTGCTTTATGCGCAAGGAGAAGAAATTGGACTTCCTATAAAAGAAATTCGATTGCCAGAAATGCCTTCTATGTCTGATTATGACAATATCATGAAAAAGGAACTTTCACCATTAAAAAATGACGGGATTACTCATAGTATTTTTGGTGATATCTTTTTGGAAGACCTAAGAGATTATCGCGTTAAAAAATTAAGTGAAGTCGGATTAAAAGGATATTTTCCCCTTTGGAAAAGAGATACCACAGAATTAGTAAGAGCGTTTATTAAACTCGGATTTAAAACTATAGTGGTTTGTGTAAAATCAGAATTATTGGACAAGAATTTTGCTGGTCGCGTTATTGATGAAGATTTTTTAAACGATTTACCAGAAGGAATTGACCCATGTGGAGAAAATGGCGAATTTCATACTTTTGTTTTTGATGGACCTATTTTTAAGAATCCAATTAAATTTGAAATCGGAGAAACGATATTTAAAGAATATAAAGCACCGAAAAATTCAGAGGATATCTGCAATAATAGTACATCTAAACCCAAATCTTCTGGATTTTACTTTTGTGATTTAATACCTAAATAATATATGAAATTATTATGCTCGTGGAGTGGTGGAAAAGATAGTTGCTATGCATTAATGCTACTAACACAGCAAGGCTATGAACTGAAAATATTGCTAAATATGATGAATGAAAACGAGCAAGTTTCTCGTTCTCATGGACTGTCTTTATCTATTTTAAATCAGCAATCAAAAGCATTAAACGCTCCATTAAAAGGAATTCCAAGTACTTGGGCTGATTACGAAGAAAACTATATTAAAGCTTTACGTCATCTAAAAACGGCGTTTGATATTGAATCGGTTGCGTTTGGAGATATTGATCTTGAATCTCATAGAGAATGGGAAGAAAAAGTATGTGATGCGGCTCAACTAAAGCCGCTCCTGCCCTTATGGAAACAAAATAGAAAGCAATTGGTTTACGACATGATTGATCACGGAATTAAAGCCATAATCGTTTCCTGCGATAAGGAATTACTGGGAGAATCTTTCCTAGGTAGAGAGATTACAAAAGATTTGGTAAAAGAATTGGAAGATATAGGAGTTGACGCCTGCGGAGAAAATGGTGAATACCATACCGTTGTTCTTGATTGTCCTCTTTTTGCATCTCCTATTCAACTTCCCGAATTCAAAAAAAAAAGTCATCAAAATTATTGTTTCCTTACTTGGAATTTATAAAAGAGAAATAGATTGTGTAAATGAAAAAATTAAATCTAACAAATACCGTTTTACTCCTTATCGTGGCTTTTTTTATTTTGTCATGCAATTCTAACACAAATAAAAATCGGAAAAAATATATTGAATCTAAAACTTCAGTTAAATACGCTAAAGGGTTTGATATTCAAGATTTTGATACTATTATAAAACTCACTATAAATAAACCTTATCAAGGTGCTAACTCCCAACATGAATATATTTTAGTGCGAAATCGTTTTGACACTCCTACTTTAAAAGTTACAAAAAACATAATTCAAATTCCTGTCAAAAAAGTCATCGCTACGAGTACAACTCATATCCCGATGATAGAAGCCTTAGAAGAAGAGAACTCTTTAATTGGCTTTCCCAATACAAACTATATCTCTTCAAAGAAAACAAGGAAATTAATTGACAAAGGGGTTATTCAAGAAATTGGGATGGATGCTAATTTGAATACTGAAATTGTCATAGACTTAAATCCTGATCTGATTATTGGTTTTTCGGTAAATGGTACTAATAAATCATTAGAAACCTTAAAAAGAGGTGGTATTTCTATTATTTACAATGGCGCATGGCTGGAAGAAACCCCTTTAGGACGTGCCGAATGGTTAAAGTTTTTCGGAGTTCTTTATGATAAAAAAGAAATGGCAGATTCGATTTTTAATGAAATTGAAAAAAATTACCTTGAAATTAAAAGTATTGCCTCAAAAAAAGATCAGAAGCCCACGATATTGTCTGGCGCCATGTTTAAAGATGTTTGGAATATTCCTGCGGGAGATAGTTTTATGGCACATTTTTTTAAAGATGCAAACACAAATTATTTATGGAAAGACACCAAGGGTACTGGAAGTCTACAATTAAATTTTGAAAATATTTTAGATACAGGACAACAAGCTGATTTATGGATTGGCCCAGGATCTTTTACAACGAAGGAAGATTTATTCAATTCAAATCCACATTACGCTAATTTCAAAGCTTTTAAATCAGGTAATATCTATACATTCTCTAAAAAGAAAGGAGCCACTGGCGGCATCGTTTATTATGAATTGGGCGCATTAAGACCTGATTTAATTTTAAAGGATATCATAAAAATTTCATATCCAGATTTATTGAAAAATGAGCCGTTTTCTTTTTTCGATACAGTGAAATAGATGGTCATTGGGAACTTAATTCTCGTACCAAATTCCGTATCATCTCTACCCCATTTTGCAATTGATCTATTGAGATATATTCATTAGCCCTATGCGCTTGAGCAATAGAACCAGGCCCGCAAATAACACTTTCATAACCTCCCTCAGCAAATTGACCTGCTTCTGAAGCATAGGATACCGTAGCTGCTTCGTTATTCCCTGTAATTCGTTTGACGAGACCTACAATTGGAGAACTCTCATCCGTATTTAGCGCAGGTACAGGTGGATGTTCATCTGTAGTACGTATTTTAAAATCTTTAAATACTTTTCCTTTTTCTAATTCTAATTCGTCACAAAATGCTCTAAATTCATTGACTATGTGCAAAACGTCATCCTGAGGAATAACTCTAACATCCCAATAGAATGTAGCCTTATCAGCAATAATGTTAGGTGCAATTCCAGCTTCAATTCGACCGATATGAATCGAAGTATGTGATGGGTTAAAGCGCTTATCAATATGACCATTAGCAACCAGTTGATTCATTTTATTTTCCAACCACAAAATCAATCGTGCAGATTCATGAATAGCACTTACCTCTTGCCTAATTCTACTACTATGCCCCGAAGAACCAGTAACAACCGTTTTCAATACGTAAATTCCCTTTTGTCCAACAATAGGCAGTAATAACGAGGGTTCCCCTATTAGTGCATATTTCGGAGTTTCATTAAAAGTTGCTTTAATTTGATTAACCATATTCTCGCCTTCCAAACAACCGATTTCTTCATCAAATGAAAACGCAAAATAAATAGGCTTTTTCAAATTCGCTTTTTGCATCTCTGAAACATTAGCCAAACAAGTTGCCAAAAACCCCTTCATATCACAGGATCCTCTCGCATATAAATTCCCATCTCCTTTATCTATCAATTCAAAAGGGTTTGTATCCCATTCTTGCCCTTTAACGGGTACGACATCCATATGCCCCGAAAGGATGACCCCTCCGTCTATGGATGGACCAATTCGACAATGAATAGAAGCCTTCGTTCCTTCTTCATTTAAAAAGCGATATACTTTAACACCCTTAGACTCTAAATACGTCTGAATCCAATTTGCAATAGACAGATTACTTTCTCCTCCCAATACAGGAAATGAAACTAATTTGGCAAGAATTTGAGTAGCAGTCATATTATTTCAAAATTTTTTTTAAATAATTTATAAATTCGTTTGTATTCATCCAAAAAATACTGTTTTGGAATGCTAACACTCTAAGTCATTAAAATTAATAAAGGCAAAATAAAAATACATAATTAAAATAACTTAGTTTGATCTAAATCGTCGAAAGAATTTTTCTTTTTAGGTTTTATTATTAGAGGTGTTTTCTTCTCTTTGTCAACAATCGATCGTTTTTTTTCTAAGACAACTTCTTCTTCTTCATTTTCAACGACTGGAATATCCAATGCTGAATTTTCAATTATTTCTTCTTCTACCACCTCAACTCCTTTAATTTCAAGTGGAATGTATAGTAGCGGCTCTAGCAAGTTTACTTGTCTAATTTTTTCAGAAGTCAATTTATTTCCTAAGGATTTAATCCCCTTGACTGCAATAAATTCTTCTAAATTAATATCTATTTTATCCAAACTTCTTTTTGAAAATACTATTTCTGCCATGGGTCTAAAATCAGTTGCAACGAACTCTAATTGAGATTTTGGATGTTCAGTAATAAATGATTCCTCCTTATTCGGATTATCAATCATAAATCGTTTTATGTAATGATTCTCTTTATCACCATCAAAATAAATTGCCGAAATCGGTTTATTCGGAATCCATTTTTCCAAAATAATCATATCGTTATCAAAATGTGTCGATAAATCTGGTGTAATCGTTTTCACCATTCCTTTTTGATTGATGACCAATAACCTGTCTTTTGGTGTAAACTCACCTAATAAATCTCCACGCTCATCTACATTAAGTCGCTGAACAGTATCATCAAACCAAATTTTTCTTGGTTTCAATGTAGAAACACCTCTCTCCTTTAACTCTACTTTTTTAACCGCATTTTTGGTAAGTCTATTCCCTTTTGAACTTCTACCTTTTATAAGTAATTCAGAGAAATCAACGTCCCATTTTAACTTTTTAATACTTCCAACAGCACGCAAATGAATAGTCACAGTTTCCGCTTCACCATTTGGATTTGGCGTAAAATAAAGCATTGAAGAGCCCTTATTGCCAGCGGTTAAATCATACGCTCTATCACGTGTAATGGATGTAACATTAAAACGCTTTATTAAGGTTGGTCCACTGCGCCCATCGCGATAAATCATGTTATAAACGGTACGTTTGTCACTTTTCTTAAAGAGTGCTACATGAATAATATCTTTCCCAACAAAAGTTTTAGGACCTGCTTTTGTAACCATCATTCGTCCATCTTTTCTAAATATGATGATATCATCTATATCAGAACAATCAGTTACATATTCCTCTTTTTTAAGTGATGTGCCTATAAAGCCCTCTAGTCTATTTACATAAAGTTTAGCGTTTCGCATCACCACTTTAGTAGCAACAATATCATCAAAGACTCTTAACTCTGTTTTACGCTCTTTACCCTTCCCATATTTTGCTTTTAGGTTCTTAAAGTAATCTATTGCAAATACAATCAAATTATCTAAATGATGCTTCACCGCAGCAATTTTTTCTTCTAAAGATTCAATATGCTGTTTTGCTTTGTCAATATCGAACTTCGAAATCTTTTTTATACGAATTTCCGTAAGACGAATAATATCTTCCTCCGTTACTGCCCGCTTTAAATTTTTAGTAAAGGTTTTTAACCCGTCATCAATCGCTTTAATTACACCCTCCCAGGTATCAACTTCTTCAATATCACGATAGATACGGTTTTCTATAAAAATACGCTCTAATGAGGCAAAATGCCATTGGTCTTCTAATTCATCTAATTGAATTTCTAATTCCTGTTTTAACAAGTCAACCGTATGTTGGGTTGAATGTTTCAACATATCTCTAACCCCAATAAAAATAGGTTTGTTATTTTCAATGATACATCCCAAAGGCGAAATGGAATTTTCACAATTTGTGAATGCATACAATGCATCTATACTCTTATCTGGAGAAGTCCCTGAAGGTAAATGCACCAATATCTCTACATTGGCAGCCGTATTATCTTCAATCTTCTTTATTTTTATTTTCCCTTTCTCGTTTGCTTTAACAATTGAATCGATTAGTGTAGTCGTTGTTGTTCCGAAAGGAATTTCGGTAATTACTAAGGTCTTTTTATCTAAGGCTGACATCCTAGCGCGAACGCGAACCTTTCCTCCTCTTATACCTTCATTATAATTTGATACGTCGGCAATTCCACCAACTAAAAAATCTGGTACAAGTGTGAAACTTTTCCCCTTTAAAATTTTTATGGAAGCGTCTATTAATTCATTAAAGTTATGAGGTAAAATTTTTGTTGATAAACCCACAGCAATTCCTTCTGCACCCTGTGCCAACAGTAATGGAAACTTTACGGGTAAATCGATTGGTTCTTTACGACGACCATCGTACGACATTTTCCATGCTGTTGTCTTCGGATTAAAAACAACATCTATGGCAAATTTAGAAAGTCTTGCTTCAATATACCGAGGAGCTGCTGCACGGTCACCTGTAAGTGTATTCCCCCAGTTTCCTTGCATATCTATCAGCAATTCCTTTTGTCCTAATTGCACCATTGCATCTCCAATACTCGCATCACCGTGCGGGTGATATTGCATGGTGTGCCCAACTATATTAGCAACTTTATTATAACGACCGTCATCTAAATCTTTCATAGACTGCATAATACGACGCTGGACTGGCTTAAAACCATCTCCAATTGCAGGTACAGCGCGCTCAAGAATTACATAGGAAGCGTAATCTAGAAACCATTCTTTATACATACCCGTAACACGCGTAATGGTTTCTTGGGCAGAGTCTGCCTCATTATTCAAATCTTCTATAAACTCGGGGTCGTTATTTTCTTCTTGCATAGTCTTCTGTCACTCCTTTTTTTATGGATTCCTATTTGCACTTCTTGTTGTTTCGACTGTCTTTTAGTGACTTTAACTCCGCTCAGTCAACAGTACGTAATCATCATTTTATTCAAATCGTTCACTGAGCGGAGTCGAAGTGAACTTCTTTATAGTGTCACATCGTTTCCTCTGCCAAATCTAATTCAACTTTTAAGTTCTCAATGATAAACTTCTGTCTATCAGGGGTGTTTTTACCCATGTAAAATTCTAATAATTTTTCAATGGTCATTTCTTTATCGAGCATTACAGGGTCTAAGCGAATGTCTTTTCCTATAAAATGGACAAACTCATCTGGACTAATTTCTCCCAATCCTTTAAATCGTGTGATTTCTGGTTTTCCTCTTAGCGCTTTCAACGCATCCGATCTCTCTTGTTCTGAATAACAATAAAAAGTTTGTTTTTTATCGCGCACTCTAAACAAAGGTGTTTCTAATATATATAGATGTCCCTCTTTAATTAATTCCGGAAAAAACTGTAAAAAGAACGTTATCAATAATAGTCGAATGTGCATTCCATCTACATCGGCATCTGTTGCAATTACAATATTGTTATATCTAATGTTTTCGATTCCATCTTCAATATTTAAGGCAGATTGCAATAAATTGAATTCTTCGTTCTCATAAACAATTTTCTTACTTAATCCGTATGAATTCAGTGGTTTTCCTTTTAAACTAAAAACCGCTTGGGTATTTACATCTCTTGATTTAGTAATAGAACCACTTGCAGAATCTCCCTCGGTAATAAACAATGTGGTATCCAACCGATTGTCCTTTTTCATATCACCTAAATGCACCCTACAATCCCTTAATTTTTTATTGTGAAGACTTGCTTTTTTCGCTCTATCTTTTGCTAATTTGCGAATTCCAGACAACTCCTTACGCTCCTTTTCTGCTTGTAAAATTTTCTTCTGAATCCTTTCAGCAACATCCGGATTTCTATGTAAGTAATTATCGACCCGTCTTTTTACAAAGTCATTGATAAAAGTACGGACGGTTGGCAAACCACCTCCCATTTCTGTAGACCCTAATTTCGTTTTTGTCTGACTTTCAAAAATAGGTTCCATTACCTTAATACTCACTGCTGTTACAATGGATTTACGTACGTCAGAAGCATCATAGTTCTTCCCGAAATAATCACGAATAGTCTTTACTACGGCTTCTCTATATGCGACTTGATGTGTCCCTCCTTGCGTAGTATGTTGCCCATTTACAAATGAGTGAAATTCTTCACTATATTGCGATTTACTATACGTCAACGCTATTTCTATATCCTCTTCCAACAAATGAACTATGGGAAAAAGCATGGATTCTTTCGCAATATTCTCTTCCAACAAATCTTTTAATCCGTTTTCTGAAAAATATTTTTCTCCGTTATATATAATTGTCAAACCCGTGTTTAGATACACATAGTTTTTGATCATCTTAATAACATACTCACTTCTATACTTGTATTTTACAAAAATATCAGCATCCGGAATAAAAGTCACCTTCGTTCCTTTTCGTAAAGAAGAAGGTTCTAATTCACTCTTAGCTATTAATTCCCCTTTTTCAAATTCTGCAGTAGTAGTTTGTCCATCTCGTATAGATTGCACCTTAAAATAAGTCGATAATGCGTTAACCGCTTTTGTACCAACACCATTTAAACCAACTGATTTCTTAAACGCCTTAGAGTCATACTTTCCTCCTGTATTCATTTTAGAAACTACATCAACTACTTTTCCTAGCGGAATTCCACGACCATAATCGCGAATGGTAACAGAAGTATCTTTTACAGAAATCTCAACCGTTTTACCAGCTCCCATCACGTATTCGTCAATGGAGTTGTCTAAAACCTCTTTGATTAAAATATAAATTCCATCATCTGAAGAAGATCCATCACCCAATTTACCAATATACATTCCTGGTCGCATACGGATATGTTCTTTCCAGTCGAGTGAACGTATATTGTCTTCGGTATATTTAGTTTCTGCAGCCATTGAAGTAAAAAGTATTGTATAGTTGCTAAAGTACTGTTTAGACCCTTAAAATAAAATGGGTCTCAAAATTAGTTATCAACAAGAAATCAAACGTTTTTGGATTTGCTTAATGATATATACCCAACTCCTGAGATTACAATCGCTGCAACGATAAATTGTAATATGGAAAGACGCTCATCTAAAAATATATACGCCAAGGTAATGGTAGAAATTAACCCTATGATTCCAATAATTGAAAAATTATTTGCAGCGAACTTTTTTATTGCTAAAGACACTAAAAAAGAGGGAATAATAGTCAATATAACCGCCATTAAAACACCTAACACGTATACATGATAAGGATAATTCAAAACATCACTCCTATCCGTTACTAAATAATGAACAACCACACAAACCTAAGAAACAATCATGGCGCAACAGGTGAATGCTATCACGCCAAATTTGGGAATTAACCAACCACTGCCCACTAAATACGAAGCATATGTTAAAGCACTTAAAAATATTAAGAAACTTCCCAAGACAATGTGCTCTCCCTGAAATTGCATTTCACCCCAAAAGCAATTACAACAGCAAAGTAGGTGATCAAAATGGCAATTAACTACTGATTGGTCATCTTCTTTTTTAAAAATATTTTTGAAATTAATAATACCAATGTTGGATATATAAACAAGATGATTCGTTCTAAACCTGCCTTGATATATTTTAAACCTAAAAAATCAAAATAACTGGCTAAATAATACCCTACAAATCCGAAAAACACAATCTATAAATAGTCGTTTTGTTTTATATCCTTCCGACTCATAGGAGTATAATAAAATGCACAAGCAATATAAATAGGCAATGAAAATAACATTCTAAACATCAGCAAATTAAGTGAAGTTACATGGTGTTGATAGACTAACTTTACCATGATTTCCTTTGCAGAAAACAGAATGATTCCTACAATTGCAATAAAGATTCCTGATGTTAAAAATTTTTGGAATTTCATTTGGCGAAGGTACTTTCTACTAAAAAAGTATGCTTTATGTAAAAAGTAGAAATACGATAGTCAAGAGTTATCAAAATTGGTTTTTATGTTGGATAACATTATATTCAATGATATAACCTAAACCAGCAAATCATAGTCTTTCGGTTCTATATTTTAAAATGTACCCTCTATTCTTTGCAAATTTAAAATAATAGGGAGTTATGGTTCTGATTTCATTGTAGATTGACCGTTTTATTTCGATTTCACACCGAATTTACGGAAATCAAACCGTAAAGGTGCTGAGTCACTTTCGAAGCCAAACAAAAACTATGACAACAAAATGTTTCATAATTTGTTTTAAAGTTTAAGCATAAAAGTTATGCGGCTTTGTTATGCGTAGTTATTATTCTTTCATTCTTTTCTTTAAATCCATTCTCTCGTGTAAAATCTTCGTGATTTCAACATAGTTTTCATTAAATATTCGGTAAAAAATGATACGTCTATTGGTTTTCATTCCGAGTAGACTTTTTGTAATTCCCTCATGTTTTTTTTCCTGAATTCGGATTATCTGTAATTTCTTAGTAATTTTAAATAAGAGATTCATAATATTTATCGGCTTGTTTTTTAGACCAAACTTCAAATGTAAAATCCCAAATCTTTGATAAATCCTCAACAGCTTTATTCGTCCTTTTAAATTCAGGTATTTGAAGGTGTTTTTGCTTTTAGAAGTTCAAGGTGTTTTTTCGGATCAAAATCATTAGCAATTTCACTATCAATTCCATCTTGAATTGCATTATTCAATGTAATTACTTTACTTTCCTCTTCTTCTAGAAGTCTCAATCATGCACGTAGAATTTCACTAACATTTTTAAATCGCCCTTCAGTTATTTTTCCTCGAGCGAATTGGTCAAAATAATTTCAGTTGTTCTTGATGTATTTTTTTTTATTCTTTTTCCATACCTTGATTCTTTACAATATTCTTAAACATCGTTAGCATTTTTGACACTGAATACCTAGGTACACTTTGAACCAAAAAATAAACATGGTCCTATTTATAACCTATTTCCACAAACTAAACTTCATAACGCTCTGAAATATCAAAAAAAAATCTCTTTAAGAGTATTTGCGACCTATTTACTTATAGCCTTTTTCCTATATTTCAATGGCAATACTAAATGATACAACAATAGAGATTTATTAGGCTTTTTTATAGTATGATCACTCATAAAACAAATTTATACTTTTTCAAAGTGTTCTGAAAAACCTGTCGTTTTACAAACTTTTCTGCTAAACCCCGAGGCGGAGCTTCGAGGAATTCTACAGATTAAAAATACCTCCAAGGGTTCAAAAACCTGGGAGGTATTATAATTATATTAATTTTAGCAAGAATTATCTGGAAAAAAGAACCTATACGTTAAAGCGGAAATTCATCATATCTCCATCTTGAACGATATACTCTTTTCCTTCAACGCCTAATTTACCCGCTTCCTTCACTTTTAGTTCACTACCTAAAGTAACAAAGTCCTCATATTTAATAACTTCTGCACGGATAAACCCTTTTTCAAAGTCCGTATGAATAACTCCTGCTGCTTGCGGCGCTGTATCTCCAACATTAATAGTCCAAGCTCTTACTTCTTTTACACCGGCAGTAAAGTAGGTCTGAAGATTTAGTAATTTGTATGCAGCACGAATTAAAACAGCCGCTCCTGCTTCTTCTAAACCCATATCTTGTAAGAACTCCTTGCGTTCTTCATAGTCTTCTAATTCACTAATATCTGCTTCGGTACCGACTGCCAATATTATAATCTCAGCGTCTTCACCTTTTATCTCTTCACGAACTGCTTCAACATACGCATTGCCACTTGCGGCAGATTCATCATCTACATTACAAACATATAAAATAGGCTTGCTTGTTAATAATTGCAATGGCTTTAAGTACTCCTGTTCATCTTCAGTCAATTCAATCGCTCTAACAGAATTAAACCCTTCTAATCCTGCAGCAACTTTTAGTAAAACTTCTAATTCTTTTTGAGAAGCTTTGTCTCCGGTTCTTGCTGCTTTTTTAACTTTCTCTAGGCGTTTCTCAATCGCTTCCAAATCTTTTAATTGCAATTCTACATCAATCGTACCTTTATCTCTAACCGGATCTACAGATTCATCTACATGCACAATATTGTCATTATCAAAACAGCGCAATACATGAATAACAGCATCTGTTTCACGAATATTCGCTAAGAATTTATTTCCCAATCCTTCACCTTTACTTGCTCCCTTTACCAAACCAGCAATATCAACAATTTCAACGGTTGCAGGCATCACTCGCTCTGGGTTTACCAATTCCTCCAATTTCTTCAATCTAGAATCTGGCACATTCACCACCCCAATATTTGGTTCAATCGTACAAAATGGAAAGTTTGCACTTTGTGCCTTTGCATTTGACAAACAATTAAATAAGGTTGATTTTCCAACATTTGGTAATCCTACAATTCCTGCTTTCATTCTTGATAAATTTTGAGGTGCAAATATACAGTTTCAGATTATAAATAAATGGAAATTTATAGAGTAAAATCTTCTTTATGAAACGAGTATGTTAAAAACGCTATCAAAGAGGGGAATGATTCATAGCGAACAGCATGGTAGTGCTTAAAAACAACAAAATCATACATGTCAATCACAAAAAAAAACTTGTTTTGACTAACGCGAGAATGATTGGTGATGCTGGAATTATACCTTTTAGAGATACCGATGGCCTATGGAAAAGATAGGGTGTTATGTGAGGACTCCCTGAAAATGGGTGCGTAACACGCAAATAGCAGTGTGATTTTATAACCAAAGAAGAAAACAATTACTTGAAGTAGCACCTTACGATAAGTGATTTTAAAGATATGATTTAATCCTATAATTTGAAATTTTATAAATAGAATTAGATCTAATTTCTTCTCCTGTTTTTCCCAAACTAAAACTATTTAATAAAATTCTTAAAAAAACACCATGAGTTGCACACTATATAGGTAGGTTCTTTTTAAAGTCATTTTGTAACTATAACTGCTTTTTCTATATCATATATATATATTCAATGTTAATTCTTTTAAGCAAACTTTCCTTATACAAATACTTTAGTAAAAACATACTAAATAATATAACCGAGATAAATTTGATTAGGAAAATCTTCATTTTGGTGTGGGGTTTAAATTAAAAAACATATTCTGTAATTTAAAAATTACCATAACTTTTAAGCGGTCAGACAAAATATAGACCCGCAAAACCATCAAATACAGAAAAAAATTGGATACTTTATAAGTAAAAATATAAACCTTGCATAAATATTACTCTAATTGATTTGTTATGTGGGGACTATTTTAGAACTTAGTTAAAAAATCAATCATGTTTAATCATGAAAATGCAAGGTTTATATTTAAAAAATTCTACTGTTGTGCTTTAATAATTGGGACTTCTTATTTACACTACAAATGTATTAAAAAATAATCAACCTACCAAAATAAAATAATAAAAAATATACCATTTGTTCTATTTTTAATACCATTTATATATAAAAATAACCTTTTTGTTATTAATTGAATTGTCGACACGAACTCTTTTATAACATTTTAATAGCTAAAAATAGCATTATTAATACGAAGAAAATAAGTAATTCTCAGGTATAACCAACCTGGTATTGAACGAAAAAAAAGTATTAATTTAATAAAAACCTTCGGTTTACACACTTCTTCTGAAACGGTTGATAATACCTCGATAAATTATTTAAATAGAACAGATACGCATCGTTTTAGCATCTCTAAAAACATAAAATTGGAAGAACTTCTGCACAAATTTATATTGCTACTCATTTATGCAACCGGAATATACACCGCAATTCATTTATGTATCCTAAAGCCCGTATCGTTGAAAATAAATTTAAAAATTCAACTATAATTCTAGAAAACGAAACATTTGGTCTAGAGCAATTGGTTACACCTCTCTTATAAATTCTGTAACTTTAAGATTGTATTTAACATCTTTTGAACGCGCATATGTCTTTAACTCTTTCTTTATGAATTCGTTTAAATATGCAGAATGTTTCTTTAAGAGTTCTAAATAGGATTCTAACTGATTATTCGTCATTATATCAATATGAATAACTAATAATTCAGAACTTTTAGGATCCGATTGAATCATTTTTGCAATTAACTGCGTTCTAGTATTCTTATCTACCTCATGAAATTTCGAGTAAAAATTACTTGTAACTATCTCTTTTTGAAAGAGTTCGTTTGGTATTTTCTTTAGAATATAAGCGCGAGTAATAGGTGTAGTGGTGTGAAATATTCGTAGTACATCTTCAATATGTTCTTCAAATTTCTCTTTCCTCAATTTTTTTAAGCCATATTCCTGATAATCTAAATAGCTTGATTTTAATAAATAATTAGTTATCGCATCAGAATAGATAGTTTCTAAATGTGATTTCATTGCTTTTACTATAGCGCCATTCGCCAAATGCCATAGAGTATAACAAGAATACAATCCGCCTTTTACAACAGATTCTTTAATTTCTTTCTTCGTAGCGCCTGAAATAGCATCAATTCCTTTATACGTCTTCAAAGCTTCACCAACAATGGGAACTTCATCAATTAAATCATCCATTTTTCGACGTTCTAATACCGAATATCTATCACCTAATAATTGATGAAGTTTTTTATAATCGGCATGTGTAAAAGGGTCATGTTCGTTTTTAGTTAAAGGAGTCTTTTCAAACACTCCAAAACCTACGTAATTACCTAATAGATTCCAATACACTTTAATTTTGGCCAATTTACATTCACCATCAGCACAAACCGGAGTTTCTATATCAGCATAAAAAAAACGTGGTGCTCCTAAGGAATCAGACAGCATACGAAGTTGATGAACCACAGTGGTGTCTTGCCCTGTAAAATTAAAGATTTCTTGATCTAGTGCAATTTCTTTATATTCCTGATCCATGTTAAAAAACATGGGATTATGTGCAGGTTGCTCTTGTTTTTTAAGGCCAACTATAATGGCAATGCATACAATAAAGAAACTTTGGTTTATCAAGTTACTGTTGCTTTTCAATTAACTCCATATACTCCTCTAGGTGCTCGGTATATACTCCTCTAGGATTTACGCTATATTTCTTACATATAGCCGATGCGAATCCAACTGCCGCGCCCATTTGACCTGTAGTCAACATAACTCGTGGTCCACCCAAACCAACATGGGAACAACTAAAGTTACGTCCCGCCATAAATAGGTTTGCGATATTCTTAGAATACAAACTTCTATAAGGGATGTAATATTTTGGTGTTTCAAAAAAAAGTGCAGTGGATAAAAAATCAGGTTTATCTTCATCCTTTAAATTTTGCTGAAAATGCACATCCACTTCACGTATTTCCATCACTACAGAATCTTTAAATTTTGTCAAATCACGCACATCTTTAAAAGTAAAAATATGATCTCCAACCAATCTTCTAGATTCTCTTTTTCCAATCAAATATGAAACCCAGTCTAATTTGATGTTATCATTTTTATTATCATTTTTCGCTTTTGAAAAAGAACCGTAAATTGCTCGTAGCATATGATCTCTAATCGTTTCAGCATCATGAATTTGATGTAAGTCATTTCTTGAGAACTCCCAGTACCACTCCCCTGCTATTGCAGCGTGATTTCCAGAAACATCACTAGCCCAAGGAGTTTTAGGAAACGCTTGTTTTGTTTGCTTCTTTTCTGTTTGCCATAACACAGATGAACCCATTACAAAATTATCCCCAACTTCTGGACTCCATAACTCGCCCCATTTCTCCCATTCTTCATCATATTTATTGACACTCTCTCTACCGTATGAAAATTCTGCTCCAGCCCAAAAACCAATCCATCCATCACCAGTAGAGTCAACAAATAAAGGTGCTTCAAAACGAATTCGCTCTCCAGTTGCTGTTTGTCTAGCATCTACATACTGAATTGAATTATTCTCAGCCAATACATCATAAGCCCTCCAATTTAAAAACAAACTAATGTTTTCAATAGATTTCATATTCTTATCCCTTTTCTCTTGATCATATTTAGCTTTATAAGATCCATTAGGATAATGCTCTGTATCTATCATCTTTAAAATTCGCTCGTACTTTCCGTAAATCCCCAACGTATGAACTCTTATTTCTTCACTTGCATTTCCTCCTAAAACTGGACGATCATGAATCAAAGCAACTTTTAGCCCTTGCTCCGCAGCGGCAATAGCCGCGGCGCAACCAGCAAGTCCACCACCAGTTATAACCAAATCAAATGTTATGGTTTTTTCTGGAGCGGTTGGTTCACCCAATACCGTTTTTCTCCATACTGCCAATCTATGAGTATCATTTGTTGGTACCTCTTTTGTTTTACTAAAATATAGTGCATCACACCTGCCATTAAAGCCAGTTAAATCGTTGAGTTCAATAGCAACTTTATGCGACTTAATACGTGTTTTCCCCGCATATTCCCAAGTCCAATCATTTTCAAGTCCTAAAGTATTCTTCAATACTTTACCATTTATTATAACATTAAATCTTCCTGGAGCCTCCCAATTACCTGGAACCCAATTCTTCGTTCTAACCCATACATGATACTTTCCAGTTTCTTTAAGATTAATGGTTGTGGTTGCATTTAAAACTGGAGCACCCATTCCATGTGCCATTAAATATGGAGAGCCCATTTGCTCAACAAACTGAGGATCTACAACCCATCCTCCCTTACTAATAAAACTTTCTGCTTCAACCAATACTTCATTTTGTGCACTTAAATAATGCAACCCAGCGATTGTAAGCGAAAGAAATAAAACTAGTTTTTTCATATATCGTTCTTCAATTAATAGTTTCTATGGATTTTAAAAAATCTAAAGATAGTTTAAAATTGATTTATGATACCCGCTATTTTTTTTTCATCTACAATCATCTTTTCTCCCATCGATAAATTTATCTTTATTCCTGAAGGTTTACGTGCTGTAAAATGTAAATTTTTAATTCCGGATTCTGCCAATTCTAACGCATTCAAAGGACTTACCCCACTACCAGCCATTATCTGAATTTTATCTCCATAATTTTCTTGCAAATAGGAAATCACCTCTAATCCTTCCATTGCGGTAGGTTGCAATCCCGATGTTAATAAACGATCAAACCTCATGGCTACGAGCATTTTTATGGCAGACTTGTAATCAGTCACAAAATCGAAAGCACGATGAAAAGTAGCCTCGACACCTAATGACTTTGTAAATTCAACCAATTCCCTATTCAATTCAGAAATAGTATTGTCTTCGTTTAAAATACCAAAAACAACACCTTTTACTCCTACATTTTTGGCCGCTTCAATATCAACCTTCATAATTTCTACATCGTTTTGGTCATAATCAAAACCACCTTCTTTATGACGAATAATTACATGAACCTCAACACTAGAATGCTCCACACATTTTTGAATCAATCCAATATTTGGTGTTAATCCACCTGCAGACAATGCAGCACACAATTCAATACGTTTTGCTCCATATTTCTCAGCGGCAATAGCCCCTTCAATAGAATCTGTACAGATTTCAAAATTCATAATTTTTATAGTGCTTACGCCCAGAAAATTAGGGTCTGTTATATTACAAATAATTTAGTCCGTTTCGGTAATAACGGTACTAAAAAACCCCAAAACTAAAAAGTTTTGGGGTTTCTTTATAATTATTTACCTAAAAAATTATTCATCGTGCATGAATGCTTTTTTAGTTAATAGTTCTTCTTCTGTTTCTACAATATCATCATCTGGAATACAACAGTCAACAGGACAAACAGCAGCACACTGTGGCTCGTCATGAAATCCTTTACATTCCGTGCACTTATCTGGAACAATAAAGTACACTTCATCATCCACAGGCTCTTGATCATCATCAGCATTTACCTCTTTACCACTAGGTAAAACCACATTTCCAGATAAATCAGTCCCCTGTGCATATGTCCAATCTTCTGCGCCTTCATAAATTGCATTATTCGGACACTCAGGTTCGCATGCTCCACAATTAATACATTCATCTGTTATTATTATTGCCATTTCTATTTTTGCATTAAATTTGCAACAAAAGTACAGTAAAAGTTTTAATTTATGTCATTAGAAAAGCGAATAAATGCATTTGAAAAGTTAGGTTTCTTTCTAAGCCAATTTTCAACTAATTCCATTGAAAAGAAAAATAACATTCTATTTAATGACCTCTTTTTTGACATTTTCAAAACACAAATTAAAAGAGCAAAGGAGTATAATGGATGGTTTGATGACGAAAATGTTCTCTTTTCCCTGCATAGTTGGTCTTCTATTTTAACCAATGAAAACCTTCAGAAATGGACTAAAAACTATTTTTTTAAGGAAACTAATCCCAAAACAATTGCACTCATATTTGCTGGAAATATTCCATTAGTTGGTTTTCATGATTTTTTATCTGTATTGATTTCTGGAAATAAAGTATTGGCAAAACTTTCTTCAAATGATAAACACTTTCTTCCATTAATTGCAAAATATTTAGAGCATGTTGAACCCTCTTTTAAAGGCTTCATTGAATTCACCGATGGTAAATTAAAAAATTTTGACGGCGCTATCGCTACAGGAAGTGATAATACCGCTCGTTACTTTGACTATTATTTTGGAAAATACCCTAGTATTATAAGAAAAAATAGAAATTCAGTAGCGATTCTTACAGGAAATGAATCAGAAAAAGAATTAACTGATTTAGGTGAGGATATATTTAGGTATTATGGATTAGGTTGTAGAAGTGTTTCCAAGTTGTTTATTCCATTGGATTACAATTTTGACAAACTATTTAAAGCAGTTTATAGTTACCAAGATATCATTCACTACAATAAATACCAAAACAATTACGATTACAACAAAGCCGTTTATTTAATGAGTTTATTTGAACTCCAAGAAAACGGGTTTCTAATGTTAAAAGAAGATGAAAGTTATGGCTCTCCAATAGCCACAGTCTTTTATGAGTATTATGAATCTGACGAAAAACTTCTTGAAAAATTAAAGAATGATACGGAAAAAATTCAGTGTATTGTTGGAAATATTAACTTACCTAATCAGGTTAATTTTGGCCGTTCCCAAACACCTCACTTATGGGATTATGCAGATGGTGTAGATACCTTAAAATTCCTAAATCAATTCTGAATTTAGCCTTCAAAATTGATTTATTACAAATAAATTAAAATTATTAGTTTATTGTTAAAAACACTAACAATATTTTATCATTTTATTTGCTTTTAATTGTAATAAATTACTGAAATTTGTGGCTAATTTTTTATCTACAAAATGAAAATACATAATTTTAGTGCAGGTCCAAGTATATTGCCACAAGAAGTTATAACTAAAGCAGCAGAAGCTGTTTTAAATTTAAACAACTCTGGTCTTTCGTTGATCGAAATATCGCACCGTAGCAAAGATTTTATTGCTATTATGGAAGAGGCTCAGAATTTAGTAAAAGAATTATTAAATCTACCAGACGGATATTCTGTTTTATTTTTACAAGGTGGAGCAAGTATGCAGTTTTTAGCTGTTGCGCTAAACTTATTAAAAGATGATGGAAAAGCAGCGTATCTTGATACAGGTTCTTGGAGTTCAAAAGCGTCAAAAGAAGCTGAATTATTTGGTAAAGTTGAAGTTATCGCTTCATCTAAAGATAAAAATCATAATTATATTCCTAAAGGATATAAAATTCCTGCTGATGCGAGTTATGTTCACCTAACTAGTAACAACACCATTTTTGGCACACAGATTAAAGAATTCCCAAAAACAGACATTCCTGTTGTTTGCGATATGAGTTCTGATATTTTTTCGCGTGAATTAGATTTTTCTAAATTTGACATCGTGTATGCAGGAGCTCAAAAAAATATGGGTCCAGCAGGAACAGTAATGGTCATTGTAAAAGATAACGTTCTAGGGAAATCTGGTCGTACTATTCCCTCTATGTTAGATTATCAAATTCATGCTTCTAAAGACAGTATGTTTAACACACCTCCGGTGTTCGCTATATACACAGCGATGTTGACTTTACAATGGATTAAAGATTTAGGTGGAGTTGCTGTAGTGGAAAAGCAAAATGAGGCTAAAGCAGCATTGCTTTATAATGAAATAGATAGCAACCCTAATTTTATTGGAGTTGTAAATAAAGAAGATCGTTCTTTAATGAATGCAACCTTTGTATTAGCAGATGAAAGCAAAAAAGAAACTTTTGATGCTTTGGCTAAAGAAGCAGGATTAAGTGGTATCAACGGTCATAGATCTGTTGGTGGTTATCGCGCAAGCATCTACAATGCAATGCCAATTAAAAGTGTTCAGGCGTTGGTTGACGTAATGAAAAAACTGAATTAATAAATTTATATCATTCTTGTTATTTCTATTCTTATAAATAGAAATACAAACAAAAATTAAAACAATGAAAGTATTAGCAAATGATGGTCTTGCGCAAAGTGGGGTTGCAGCATTAGAAAATGCAGGGTTTGAAGTAATCTTAACGACTGTTGCTCAAAATCAGTTATTAGATTATATCAATACCAATGAGGTTACTGTTCTGTTGGTTAGAAGTGCAACAACTGTTAGAACCGATATTATTGATGGTTGTCCATCTTTAAAGATTATTGGTCGAGGCGGTGTTGGTATGGATAATATTGATGTTGCCTACGCACGTGAAAAAGGACTACATGTAATCAATACACCAGCTGCATCATCTCATTCTGTCGCTGAATTGGTATTCGGACATTTATACGGAATATCTCGTTTCTTGCATCATTCAAATAGAGAAATGCCATTAGAAGGTGATTCTAACTTTAAAGGACTTAAAAAAGCGTATGCTAACGGTGTTGAATTAAAAGGAAAGACTTTAGGCGTTTTAGGAATTGGACGTATTGGTCAAGCGACTGCAAAAGTTGCTTTAGGTGCTGGAATGAAAGTTATTGCTTTTGATCCATTTATAGAGAACGTGAATTTAGAATTAGATTTTTTTGATGGTCAAACAGTAAACTTTGAAATTGAAACTATTTCTAAAGAAGAAGTATTAAAACAAGCCGATTTTATTACATTACACGTTCCTTCTCAAGATGAGTACGTTATTGGAGCGCCAGAATTTGATTTGATGAAAAGTTCAGCAATTATTGTAAACGCTGCGCGTGGGGGTGTTGTTGACGAAGTTGCTTTAGTACAAGCACTTTCTGAAGGTAAGATAAAAGGTGCTGCTTTAGACGTATTTGAAAAAGAACCAAAACCAGAAATTCAATTATTAATGAATCCAGGATTGTCTTTATCTCCACATATTGGTGCTGCCACTGGTGAAGCACAAGATAGAATTGGAACAGAATTAGCTGAACAAATTTCTGCTATTTTAAAATAATCATTTATTTCACAAGAATTATACAAACCGATAAACGTGTATTCGTTTGTCGGTTTTTTAATCTAATAAATAGCATTATATATGCTAAAATTGTACATTTGATTTTACACCCAAATTCGAAATATATCTTATGTCTATTGTTGATAACTTACAAATAATATCTTCTAGTTTACCAAAGCACGTTTCACTCGTAGCTGTTTCAAAAACAAAGCCTATTTCTGATATCCAAGAGGCCTATGACGCAGGTCAACGGATTTTTGGTGAAAATAAAATCCAAGAAATGGTGGAAAAGCATGAAGTTCTTCCAAAAGATATTGAGTGGCACATGATAGGCCATTTACAACGAAATAAAGTCAAATATATGGCCCCTTTTGTTGATCTAATACATGGAATTGATAGTTTAAAAACACTGAAAGAAATCAACAAACAAGCCCTAAAACATCATAGAAATATTAATTGTTTACTCCAAGTTAAGATTGCCCAAGAGGAAACAAAATTTGGCTTGGAAACAAATGAAATTGAATCTATTCTATCAAATTCAGCGTTTAACGAATTGAAAAATATTACAATTACAGGCTTAATGGGTATGGCTAGTTTTACTGATGATTCATCTCAAGTAAGTAAAGAGTTTCAATCGTTAAAAATAATTTTTGACAAACTCAAAACACATCATTCTTCTCTTACAACTATTTCAATGGGTATGAGTGGGGATTATAAATTAGCCATTGAAGCAGGGAGTAATATGATTAGAGTGGGAAGTTCTATTTTTGGAGAAAGAAATTATTTATAGATGTACGCTATTTTAGATATTGAAACGACCGGAGGGAAATTTAATGAAGAAGGCATTACCGAAATTGCTATTTATAAATTTGATGGTCATGAAATTGTAGATCAACTAATCACACTTGTAAATCCAGAAAAACAAATACAGCCCTTTGTAGTGCAACTTACTGGAATTAATAATGGAATGCTGAAAACCGCTCCAAAATTTCATGAAATTGCAAAACGCATAGTAGAACTCACCAAAGATTGTATTCTAGTTGCGCACAATGCCGTATTTGATTACCGCATCCTAAAAACAGAATTTAGAAGACTTGGCTACGAGTTTCAGAGTCAAACTTTATGCACCGTAGAATTAACTAAAAAATTAATTCCAGATTTAGATTCCTATAGTTTAGGAAAACTTTGCAAAGCATTGTGTATTCCTGTATCAAATCGCCATCGTGCGGAAGGAGATGCACTTGCCACGGTCAAACTATTTAAAATATTACTCGACAAGGACACTGAAAAAACAATTATAATAGGTAACATCAAGCAAGGTATTGATAAGGAATTATCTTCTAAATATCAGATAATTTTAGACGATGTTCCCTCCGACCCAGGAATTTTTTATATCCATGATAAAACTGGAGCCATCTTATATATAGGAAAAGGTAAGGATATGAAAAAAGCAGTTAATAAATTATTTATTAAAACCTCTAAAAAGGCTAAATCACTCAGAAAAAGGCTCTCACATGTCTCCTATGAAAAAACAGGAAACGAACTCATCGGTAGGCTTAAGTTTCAGAATGAATTGGAAATTAACAAACCTACATTCAATTTTTCAAATCCTACCATTATTGAAAATATTGAATTTAGCAACCCCAACTTAATTCTGTTAGATAAAGGAAGAACGGCTGGCGAACATTCGTTAATATTAATCGAAAACGATATTTTGTTAGGGTTCTGTTTTGTAGATTTGGAATACCAAATAAATCATACGGAAGTTTTAAAATCACTTATTACAGAATTACCTAACGATAAAAAGAACAGATACATCGTTAAGAATTACCTTCAAAAATATAAAGTTGAAAAAATTATTCGATATTAAACTACACCATGTCTACTAGACAAAATAAATTGCCGAAATGGAAACATCGTCTTCATGAAATTATTTATGAAGCGGATACTCCTGCAGGAAAATATTTTGATATTATCCTTTTGGTTGTTATTTTATTTAGTGTTGTAATTGTGATGCTTGAAAGCATTGAACCTATAGATAAAAAATATCATGCGTTTTTCAATATTTCTGAATGGATAATAACAATCATTTTTAGCGTTGAGTATTTTGCGCGAATCATCTGCATCAGAAGACCGAAAAAATATATTTTTAGTTTTTTCGGAATCATAGATTTACTCTCCACCATTCCAAAATATTTATCTTTTTTCTTTATAGGTACGCATGTATTGGCCGCACTTAGGGCCTTAAGATTGCTTCGTGTTTTTAGAATTTTAAAATTGGTTCGCTTTTTAGGTGCCTCTCGAATTTTAACAAAAGCCTTGATTGCAAGTCGCGCCAAAATTTTTGTCTTCTTATTTTTCGTAATAATATTATGCTGTATTCTTGGTTCAATCATGTATTTGGTAGAAGGTACGAATGACAGTGGTTTTACCAGTATTCCAAAAAGCATATATTGGGCTATTGTAACCTTAACGACTGTTGGATATGGCGACATTGCCCCTACTTCATCATTTGGACAATTAATCGCTTCAATAATTATGATCTTGGGGTATGGAATTATTGCAATTCCAACAGGTATTGTAACCTCTGAACTTACTAAGAACAAAATACAGACCAGTACCCAAGCCTGCTTAAATTGTAACGCTATAAACCATAATGATGCTGCCGATTTTTGCTATAAGTGTGGTCATAAATTGAATGACGCCAATGGCTAATCAAAAGTATTTAATTTCTATTGTTGGTGCTACAGCCATTGGGAAAACGGCTTTAAGTATAAAAGTTGCGCAACATTTTAATTGCCCGATTATCTCTTCGGATTCACGTCAATTTTATAAAGAAATGTCTATTGGGACTGCTGTTCCAAATGCTATAGAATTAAATGCAGCAACGCACTATTTTATTCAAAACAGATCTATTTTTGACAATTATAATGTTGGTCAATTTGAAAAAGAAGCGCTTTCCAAATTAGATACTCTTTTTAGTAAAAATGATGTTGTTGTCATGATAGGTGGTAGTGGATTATATGTTGATGCTGTATTAAAGGGATTGGATTTTTTTCCAGAAGTTTCTCCAGATATAAGAAACTCTCTAATCAATAGAATTAAAACAGAAGGACTAGAAAGTCTTCAAAATCAATTGAAACAATTAGATATAGATAGTTATAATACCATTGAAATTGATAATCCTCACCGATTAATTAGAGCTCTAGAAATTTGTATTGGAACAGGCAACCCGTATTCTTTCTATAAAAACAAGCCTAAACAACCACGTAACTTCGCTCCTATCAAAATAGGCATAACTGCTGACCGAGAAATTATGTATTCTAGAATTAATGAACGCGTAGATATCATGGTTGAAAGCGGCCTTTTAAAAGAAGCCCGTGAACTTCATAAGCACAAAGATTTAAACGCGTTACAAACTGTGGGATACCGTGAATTATTCTCCTATTTTGATGCAGCCGAAACGTTAGCTTTCGCCATATCAGAAATTAAAAAGAATACGCGGAGGTTTGCTAAAAGACAGGGTACGTGGTTTCGAAAAGACACAGATATTAGATGGTTTGATTTTAAGGAAAAGCCTAACATTATTATAGACTACATAACATCTAAAATTTCAATATAAAATTATTTTAAAACAAAACGCCTTAACTTATCATAAAAGTTAGGACGTTTAATATCTTGCATAATTACTACGTTATCCCCTTGAATAATTAGGAGATTCTTTCGTAATTGTTACATCATGTGGGTGACTTTCTGCAATTCCTGATGAAGTTATTTTCACAAATTGAGCGTTCTTTTGCGTTTCTATATCTTTGGCTCCACAATAGCCCATACCTGCTCTTAACCCTCCAATAAATTGATGCATAGTCTCTGCTAGTTCTCCCTTGTAAGGAACACGACCAACAATCCCTTCAGGAACTAGTTTCTTAATATCATCTTCTACATCTTGGAAGTAACGATCTTTTGATCCTTGCTTCATGGCTTCAACAGATCCCATTCCTCTGTAAGATTTAAACTTACGCCCTTCAAAAATAATAGTTTCTCCTGGAGATTCTTTTGTACCTGCCAATAATGATCCTAACATTACTGAATCTGCCCCTGCCGCAATAGCTTTAGGGATATCTCCAGTATATCTAATACCACCATCTGCAATTACAGGTACTCCACTCCCTTTTATCGCTTTTGCAACTTCATATACTGCCGTTAACTGGGGATACCCTACACCTGCAACAACTCTTGTTGTACAAATAGAACCCGGACCAATTCCAACTTTAATCGCATCAGCTCCTGCTTCAACTAAATATTTTGCCGCTTCTGCAGTTGCTACATTACCTACCACAACATCAAGATCGGGAAATTTACTCTTAACCTTATTTAAAGCTTCAACAACAGTTTTTGTGTGGCCATGGGCAGTATCAATTATTACTGCATCTACACCAGCATCCACTAAGGCTTCTGCTCGCTCAAGAACATCAACTGTAACTCCGAGTGCAGCTGCCACTCTCAACCTCCCATAGCTGTCTTTATTTGCGTTTGGATTCTCTTTTACTTTCATGATATCTCTAAAAGTAATCAACCCTACTAACTTATTATTAGCCTCTACAACAGGCAACTTTTCAATTTTATTATTCTGAAGAATCGCTTCGGCTTCTTTTAATGAAGTTCCTCTAGCAACCGTAACCAAATTTTCTGTCGTCATAATTTCAGAAATTGAACGTTTGTTTTTCTTCTCAAACCTCAAATCCCTATTTGTTACAATTCCTATTAAAATACCTGCATCATTTATTACTGGGATACCTCCAATACCGTATTCTCTCATCAATGCTTTTGCATCATGCACTGTAGCATTTTTAAATAAAGTAATTGGATCTATAATCATTCCAGATTCTGAACGCTTCACTTTCTTAACTTCAGAAGCTTGTTGTTCAATTGTTAAGTTTTTATGTAATACACCAATACCTCCTTCACGTGCCATGGCAATAGCCATTGCAGATTCTGTCACTGTATCCATAGCAGCAGATACAATCGGTGTGTTTAAAGTAATGTTTTTGGTGAATTTAGTTTTTAAACAAACTTCTCTTGGAAGTACTTCTGAATAGGCTGGAATTAATAACACGTCGTCGTACGTTAACCCTTCTCCTACAAATTTTGTTGCGTTTGAAACCATGATGCAATTAAGATATAATTGCGTGCAAATTTAGAGTTTTTTATTGGATTATGAGTTATAATTAAACTGTGATTTTTAAAAACAAAGAATTAATAACAAAAACGTTAATATTAAACCATTTACATAACTCAATGTCATATCAATGTAAAACAGGATTACTCAATAAAAATAAAAAGCGTTAACTACATCGTCTTTTCTATCTACTCAAAATAAATAGAACTATATTGGTAGGAATTAACTGTAGTCGTTTGTTTTATAAGAGATGGCCGCAATCAATAAAGTAATAAAACTAAAAAATAATTTTATGCATAAATTTTTCTTAACAGTACTCATCTTATTTTTCTTTTGTTCTTGTAATACTGACGATGCCCATTCAATTCCCGAGATTGAAGATGACCTAACACTATTAATGGAGGAAGATGAAAAATTGATAAATGAAAAGCCTAACATTCTATTAATTATTGCAGACGATATGGGGGTGGATGTAACACCAGGATATGACAATGGCCATTTAAAACCAAGCATGCCAACACTAGAAAGTATGATAAATTCTGGAATTACATTTAATAATGTTTGGTCCAATCCAACATGTACACCAACAAGGGCAACTTTATTAACGGGCAAATATGGATTTAGAACAAACGTAACCAAAGTAGATGACGTGCTTTCTGCTTCAGAAACTTCAATTCAATCTTATCTAAACTCAAGCAGTGCTTCTGAATATACCAGCGCAGTTATAGGGAAATGGCATCTATCAAAAAATGTTAGCCACCCCAATACTATGGGGATTGATTATTATGCTGGTGTTCTAGGTGGTGGTGTTCAATCTTATTGGAACTGGCCATTAGTTGAGAATGGAATGGCTGCAACTTCAAACGAATACTCGACGACCAAGTTTACTGATTTAGCCATAGATTGGGTTTCTAATCAATCCAAACCATGGTTCTTGTGGCTAGCTTACAATGCTCCGCACACTCCATTCCATGTACCTCCAAGCAGTTTGCATGCTCAAGGAAACTTACCCGAAGATGACGCTAGTATTGATGCAAACCCTCTACCCTATTATTTGGCTATGATTGAGGCCATGGATAGTGAAATGGGTAGACTTATAAATTCGATGAGTCAAGAAGAAAAGGACAATACTATAATTATTTTTATAGGAGATAATGGCACCCCAGGCCAAGTAACTCAAGGTGCTCCAAAAACAAGAGCTAAAGGAAGTATTTATCAAGGTGGCGTAAATGTACCCATGGTTATAAGCGGAAAAAATGTAACGCGGTCAAATACTTCAGAAAATGCGCTAATCAATACAACCGATTTATTTGCAACCATAGTAAATATTGCTGAAATTAGTTTAGCTCAAATAAATGATAGTAAGAGTTTTTATGAATTACTATCAGACAGTTCTTCTGAAAAAAGAACGTATACATATGCCGAAAATAGGCAAGACTCTGGAGATTCTGATGTAACTATCAGAAATACCACCCATAAATACTTGCTGTTTGATGATGGCTCAGAAAAATTCTATGAACTAAATACCGGAGAATTAGAAGATACAGATTTATTATTAAGTTCTTTAAGTTCTGAAAACGAAGCCATAAAAACAAAATTAATTAATAAAATGGCCGAATTAAAACAATAACTTATTGTTTCTTAAAAAGCTGCGGAAAAATAAGTATACTTCCCAATAGAAAAGATAAAGTCATCAACATTCCTGAAACCATGACAACGTACTTAAACCAAGTCACTCCCAACCACATCAAATAAATTCCTCCTAAAGTTAATAGAATTGATACAAATGGCTCAATCATTAAAAACCGTTTAACCTTTCTATTGACGCTAGTTGTTGCCAATAATCCTGAAAGTAAAAAGAATATAATTGATAAAGAAAGTATATGATTGTGAACCAATGTTAAAATTTCACGCCTTGACTCCTTAAATTTCATAACCTTGGCATCTTCATCAAATTCATTCCCCAAATATTGCATTTCAATTCCATCAGAATCCATTTCTGTTGTATCATTTACAAATAGTAGACCTGAATAATGTCCAACACTTAATACGACTAAAAATAAAGCAATTAATATTTTTCTTATTAAAATCTACTTGCAATCTCACAAAACTATAAACAAAAAAAACCTCCCATTTCTGGGAGGTTCAATTTTAAAAACTGTGTTCTAATTATTGGAAGCAATGATTAAACTTTACCGTCCATTTTATCTTTCAACGCTTGTAACGCATCATTAGCATCACCTATTGTTGGTTTTTCAACATCTTGAGATTTCTTAGCTGCAGCGCTAATATTTCTCTTTTCTTCCGCTCTAAATATAGCAGAGTGAGAAATTACAATTCTTCTATACTCTTTGTTAAATTCTAATATTTTGAAATCAACAACTTCACCATTTACAATCTTAGCGCCGTCTTCTTTAGACATATGACGTCCAGGAACAAATGCATCTACTCCGTCTTCTAAAACTACGATAGCTCCTTTGTCAGTAACTTCTTTTACTGTACCAGAATGAACAGAATCAATTGTATATTTAACTTCATGTTTGTCCCATGGATTATCCTGCGTTTGCTTGTGTCCTAAATTCAACTTACGACCCTCAACATCCAATTCTAATACTTGAACAGCAAGTTTATCACCTATTGCTGTAAAATCAGATGGGTGCTTCACTTTCTTAGTCCATGATAAGTCAGAAATATAAACTAACCCATCAATTCCTTCTTCTAATTCAACAAATACACCAAAGTTTGTATAATTCCTTACAATACCCTCATGTGTAGATCCTACAGGATATTTCTTAGTAATATCTGTCCATGGATCTGGATGTAATTGTTTGATACCTAATGACATTTTACGATCATCTCTATCTAATGTTAAGATAACAGCATCTGTCTCATCACCAACTTTTACGAAATCCTGAGCAGAACGTAAGTGAGTCGACCAAGACATTTCAGAAACGTGTACCAATCCTTCTACTCCTGTAGAAACTTCAATGAACGCGCCATAATCTGCAATTACAACTACTTTTCCTTTTACTTGATCTCCAACTTTAAGATCTGCATTTAAAGCATCCCAAGGGTGCGCGCTTAATTGCTTTAATCCTAATTGAATTCTTGTTTTTTGATCATCAAAATCAAGAATTACAACATTCAGTTTTTGATCTAATTCTAAAATTTCACTTGGATGATTAATTCTACTCCAAGATAAATCTGTAATATGAACTAATCCATCAACACCACCTAAATCAACAAAGACACCGTAAGAAGTAATGTTTTTAACAACACCTTCTAATACTTGACCTTTTTCTAATTTACCGATGATTTCTTTTTTCTGTAATTCGATATCAGCTTCAATCAATGCTTTATGCGAAACTACAACATTTTTAAATTCGTGATTGATTTTCACAACTTTGAATTCCATTGTTTTCTCTACGTACTGATCGTAATCTCTAATAGGCTTCACATCAATTTGAGAACCTGGTAAGAATGCTTCAATTCCAAATACGTCAACGATCATACCTCCACGAGTTCTACATTTTACAAATCCATTAACTACTTCACCAGATTCATGCGCAGCATTTACGCGATCCCATGCCTTAATTACACGTGCTTTTTTATGAGACAATACTAATTGACCTGTAATATCTTCTCTTTTATCAACCAATACCTCAACAACATCACCTACTGCTAAGCTTGGGTTGTAACGGAATTCATTTAAGGAAATAACTCCTTCAGATTTAGAGTTAATATCTATAATTACTTCACGCTCATTTTTTCTAACAACCGTTCCTTCAATTACTTCTCTTTCTGTTACGAAACCTACAGTACCTTCTAAAGCTGCTTCAAAGGCTTTTAATTTATCCTCTTCAACTTCTTCAATACCTTGCTCGTATTTATGCCAATTGAAATTTTCTAAAAACTCTTCTGGCGTTGCAGCAGTATTTTCTTCTTCTTCAACTAATTCTAATTTTTCCTCTACCTCTTCATCTGCTACTTCTGCAACAGGCTCATCAATTACTTCTGCAACTGATTCTTCTAATGCTTCAGGAACAGATTCTTCAGCCACTACCGTTTCTTTTGCAGCAACTGCTTCCTCAACAACTACTGCTTCTTTTTTTGTTTCTTCTGACACTTCTTTTTGTTTTGATTTTACTTCTTCTGATTCTTCTGTCGTATAGAAAGCTTGAGCACCTAAATCTTCTACCAAGACAGTATAAAATATGGCTCTGTACTTATTTCTATTCGATTTACCGATTTTCTCAATCGCAGAAACAATAGCAGCATCTAATGCATCACTATCTTCTAAGCCTAACTTTTTAATTAAAAAGTTTTTCTTAATTGCTTCTAATTCTTTTTTGTCTGAACTGGATACTTTTTCGGAGTCCGCTTTGTAGATTAAAGGTCCTAAACCTTTTGTTACGGCTGCTAATAAATCAGCGTTTAATCCCAATCCTAATTTTTCAACCTCGCTAGTATAAAGGTCAATCTTTTCTTGTAATTTTGACATAGTGCCTAAATTTAAATTGTATCTTACTTAAAACCAGGTTTTTAAACGAAATTCTCTATAAGAGAAATTAATATAATTTAGATGCTCAACCCTCTTCAAAACCTGTACTCGTAAAAAGGAGTGCAAATTTACAAATAGTTGTCAACAAAAGCAACTAATATTTATCTAATTATTTCTAGCCTATTAAGCGAGAATTAGACGCCTGTTTTTAAATCTCAAATCAATCAATCCAATGCTTAAAATCTCTGACTTTTTCTCTACTCACAATTATTTCTTGTTCACTATAATTATTCAAAATCACCCTTAAACGGCTATTGGTATATGAAATAATATCTTTGATCGCGTTTATATGTACATAAAACTTTCGACTGACTCTAAAGAATTTGGTAGGATCTAATTTGTCTTCTAATTTTTCTAATGTTAGATCTATTAAATAAGCGCGTTTCGAATTGGTATATAGGTAAGAACCTTTATTCTCACTATACAAACATTCTATTTCATCTGTGAAAATAATTTTGAGATGTTGCCCTATTTTAATCGTAAATCGTTCTTTATAACGTTTATCGAAAGGATTTGCCAATAATTTTTTGATTTGTTCTAAATCGACTTGAATACCCTGTTTTTCTGGTTTATTGATGCTAAATTTCGCAATGGCATTTTCTAGTTCTTCGTCATCAATTGGCTTTAACAAATAGTCAATACTGTTTAATTTAAACGCCTTTAGTGCATACTCATCATAAGCAGTCGTGAAAATAATTGGACTCTCCACGTTGACTTGCTCAAATATTTCAAATGACAATCCGTCCGATAATTGAATATCTAATAAGATTAAATCTGGGTGCTCATTAGTCTTAAACCAATGTACAGATTCTTTTACTGAATGTAACATGGCAAGCGCCTCAATATTAATTTCTGTAAGCATTCTTTTCAATCTTCTCGCTGAAGGCTTTTCATCTTCAATAATAATTACGTTCATAAGCGATTAATAATCAAATGTGTCTTTGTCCATATACTCTTTAACCTTTCTATCTTCCCATTCTTTGGTAAAAGCAATATTTCTTCCAAAAACGCCTAAACAATGAAAGAACAAACCAATTCCCCAAAAGAATGCTGTAAAAAAGTGACCGTATTGAAAGAAACTTTCAGCGGCATCTAAGTTGATAAAAATGGACCACCATATAAATATATTTACTGCTAAATACCAAAATAAATGCCAATAAAAACCTTTGATTCTTTTTATTTTCTTTTGTGCTCTTAAATATTTTTGTTCTTCTATATATTTGTTTTCCATTTTCTTGTTTTTTAAAAATTATCTTTATTCATTAATTGACGTATTTTTCTTTCTTCCCAATTGGCACCATACCCAAATACCGTAAAGGCTTGAATAACGATCCCTAACCCCCAACCGAACAAGGGGTACCAAAACCAGTGGTGACCAGACGAAGTTTTAAGGTTTATATATATTAAAAAAGGGATTACAACACAATACGCTATTGCACTTCCATAAAATCCTTTTAAATCATCTACTTGCTTTTTTGCTCTAATGTATTTGTTACTATCGGTTATATAGGCTGTTTTCATTATTTTAATTTTTTGAGTTAATAAAGGTAGTTTTACCTTAAAAATCGTACTGTCCTTTGTTATTTCAACCTTTACTTTTGAAACCAAAGCATACCGCTGAATAATATTTTTTAGCCCAACTTTTGTACTTTTCTCAAGTGAATTCTTGGGATTTAAGTTATTCTGAATTACCAATAAGCCGTTCTCTTCATAAATTTCTATACGCAATGGGTTTTCTGAAGTAATTATATTGTGTTTTACGGCATTCTCTAGTAATAATTGTAAAGCCAACGGCACTATTTTAAGCGCTGGATCCGAAACTGTTTCTGGAATACTGAAGGTAATACCGTCTTCAAATCTCATTTTTAAAAGTTCCATATAAGTCTTGGCAAACTTTAATTCATCTTCTAACGATATCAAATCTTTGTCTTTTTGCTCCAGCACATAGCGATAAACTTTAGACAATTTAGTCGTAAATTTCCCTGCCGACTTTGGGTTTTCTTCTATCAAGGAAGTCAGCACATTTAAACTATT
>TARA_B110000037_G_scaffold102901_1_pt1 | contig 57732 bp, 41 predicted proteins | sample TARA_B110000037 | Tara Oceans TARA_B110000037 (sample SAMEA4397196) | marine metagenome | biome: Polar Biome; feature: [MIX] marine epipelagic wind mixed layer (ENVO:01000061); material: water (ENVO:00002006), including particulate matter (ENVO:01000060) such as... | depth 10-100 m | reverse complement strand
TTTTGATGCAAATAACCTCCTTCAATATTATCTGGTAATTTACTGATTGTTATAGTTGAGTTAGAATTATGTTAAGCCAATGTTAACATCAAAATAAGAGACTTTCAGATTGTTTCTAACTTACCACCATTTTAAAGTTTGAAAGCAACATAAATTCTGATTAGAATTAAGTAAATTTGAAGATAGCAATACGAACTAGCCTTTTTGTTAAAGGCTTTAAAAATTAATCGTTTATTAAAAGTAAGATAACATTGAACGGTAAAAAAACATCTAAGATTGACACTTATTTAAATAGGAAAAAAATAGTGAAAAAGGTCTTTAAAGTTTTAGTAGTTGATGACGAACCAGACATTGTTGAATTGGTTAGTTATCATTTGAAAAAAGAAGCGTTTAAAGTGTTCACAGCATTTAATGGTGCTACCGCAATAGAAGTTGCAAAAAAGGAGTTACCAGACTTAATTTTACTTGATGTGATGATGCCTGATATGGATGGAGTTGAAACTTGCGTTGAACTTAGGTCAATAGATGCGTTGAAACATGTGTTTATTGCTTTTTTGACCGCTCGAAGTGAGGATTATTCGCAGATAGCTGGTTTTGATGCTGGTGCAGATGACTATATAACCAAACCAATTAAACCTCGTGTTTTGGTAAGCAGAATAAAAGCCATGCTCCGCAGGAACTTGATAAATGATAACGACTCAAACATCGAAACTATTGGAGGATTAGTAATAGATAAAGATAAGTACACCGTAACATTGGACGGTTTTGAGATAAGCTTTCCAAAAAAACAGTTTGAACTATTGGCTTTATTGACATCTTCCATAGGCAAGGTTTTTACCCGTGATGTAATATTAAATAAAGTATGGGGAGATGATGTAATCGTTGGCGATAGAACCATTGATGTGCATATTAGAAAACTAAGAGAAAAAATCGGAGATTTAAAAATAAAAACAATTAAAGGGGTAGGGTATAAATTTGAAGCTTAAATGAAAAGTATTTTACCAAGACGGATAGCTTGGATATCCTCAATCATCTCAACAACATTTTTAGGGCTAATTATGGCCCTTCTTTTTTTATATTCAGGCAATGAAAATTGGTTACTGTTTGTATTAGGATTGTTGGCTGGCGCTGTAGTTAGTTATGTGATTTTTCAATTTGCTATTGAAAATTTTGTTCATGCTAAAATCAAAATAATTTATAAAACCATTCATCAACAAAAAAGAGCTTTAAACCAGAAAGAAGAGCTGGATTTTAGCCAAGATGTAATAGGAAAAGTAAATAGGGAGGTTATCGAATGGGCTTCTGAAAATCGAAATGAAATAGCCTCGCTTAGAGAACAAGCCAAGTATCGGCGTGAATTTATTGGTAATTTATCACACGAATTAAAAACACCTCTTTTTTTAGCTCAGGGTTATCTTTTAACCTTACTTGAAGGAGGCTTAGATGACAAACAAATTAACAAAGACTATTTGCTAAGAGCAGATAATAATGTTCAAAGATTGATCGATTTAGTTGAAGATTTAGATGGAATATCGAAACTTGATACCGGCGATGAAACATTAAATGTAGAGCGTATTGATATAGTAAAACTGGTAAAAGACATATTAAATTCACTTGAACTAAATGCTAAAAAGAAAAGCATAAAATTGCTTTTTAATGAAAATAACGACAAACCAATTTATGCTTATTGTGATCCTAAAAGGATAGCCCAAGTTGTTACTAATTTGGTTGTTAATGGTATTAATTACAACACTAAAGAGGGGTATGTTAAGGCGAAATTCTACGATATGGATGAGAATATTCTTGTTGAATTTGAAGACAATGGAATAGGAATCTCACAAGATGATTTACCAAGATTGTTTGAACGCTTTTATAGGGTTGATAAGAGCAGATCAAGACATGAAGGTGGCACTGGTTTAGGGTTATCGATCGTGAAACATTTCATTGAAGCACATAAACAAACGATAAATGTTCGAAGCGAATTAGATAAAGGGTCTACATTTTCATTTACTTTAAGTAAAAGCAATAATCTTGTTAAGGGCAACTAATTATCGGGGATTCCAAGGAAATAAGAATAATAGAAAAACGGCACTACAATTCGAAACTAATTTGGTTTGGTTAATATTTTTATAGGTAATTACTATAATGGGTGTAATAATATCGAAAACGGACTTAACTTTGGGTTTAACGATACTAAGCATATCTTAGAATATTTTTGTCAATAACATTGAGTCAGTTTAGAACCAAAATTAACGTACAAAAACTACCTTTTCAGGTTTCTTCTTTTAGCAAGATGGCCTTGTTGGGTTCCTGTTTTTCAGATAACATCGGAGTTAAATTATCCGCTGCAAAAGCCAATGTGTTTTTAAATCCGTTTGGAACCATTTTTAACCCTGTTTCGTTAGCCGAAATTCTTGATTTACATCTTTCTGCTGAAACATTTTCTTCAAATCAACTTTTTCAGAATGAGGACACATTCCATGGTTTGCAGTTTGCCGCTGAGTTTAAAAGTAACAGTAAAGCAGAACTACTAAAACGTGTTAATGACACCTTAAACCAGGGGAAACAATTCCTGAAACAGGCTGATGTATTAATTCTTACACTGGGCTCTGCTTGGGCATATCGATTAAATCAAACCAATCAAATTGTAGGTAATTGCCACAAGCTTCCAAATTCAATTTTCTCAAAAGAATTGTTATCGCTTGATGAAATGCAAAATGGCTTAGGATGTTCATTCAATGCTTTATTCGAAATAAACCCTTCAATTAAAATTGTTGTTACCGTAAGTCCGGTGAGACATATAAAGGATGGAATCATTGAAAATAACCTTTCTAAATCAAGACTGATTCAAGTAGCGCATCATTTAAAAGATAAATATAGTGAGGTAGCTTATTTTCCTTCTTACGAAATTATGATGGACGATTTACGCGACTACCGTTTTTACAATGAGGATATGATTCACCCATCGCAGGTGGCTATTGATTATATATGGGAGGCCTTTAAAGCGTCAATTTACGCTCAGCCTGATATAGAAAACATCCAAAAACTAGAGAAATTCGCAAAGCTATTTTCACACAAAGTACTTGGTGATATTAAATCCAGGGCAAATTGGAGAAAGAATTTACTCACCAGAGTTGAAGCTATGGAAATAGAATTTCCACAATTAAAATTCATAAAAGAAAGAGCCTTTATTTCTACTTTGTAAAGAACCTTTTCATCATTACTTTTGAGGCTAATGGAATCGGTGCTTAATACGTCAATAGAATTCTTAAAAGGAGTTGGACCTCAGAGGGCAAACCTTTTGAAATCTGAATTAGGCATTTTTACTTTTGGCGATTTACTCAATTATTTTCCTTTCCGATACGTAGATCGATCTCAGTTTTTAAAATTAAACCAGCTGATTGATCAGGAAGCGCATGTACAAGTAAGAGGCAAAATTAAAGAAGCTAAAATAGTTGGAAAAGGCAGAGGGCAAAGACTGCATGCAGAACTTATCGATGATACTGGTTCAATTGAGCTCGTTTGGTTTCAAGGCGCTCGGTTTATAAAACCACAGTTAGAATTAGGTAAGGAGTTCATAGTTTTTGGAAAACCAAATAATTTCAACAATAAAATAAGTATTACACACCCTGAACTAACTAGCCCTCAAGAGGCATTACTTACAGTTAATTCAACGTTACAGCCTGTCTACCATTCAGGCGAAAAACTTAGTTCTCGTGGACTTAATAGTCGAGGAGTTGAGAAAATAATGCAATCTCTTTTTGCGAAAATTAAAAATGATATTCCGGAAAATATATCAAAACCAACACGAGAAAAATACAAGCTTATAAATCGAGGGCAAGCGTTTTTTAATGTCCATTTCCCTACGGGCGACGAAGAATTAAAAAATGCTAGATACAGATTAAAATTCGAAGAGTTGTTCTTTTTACAGCTCTTTATTTTAAGACAAAAACTAGGAAGAAGCTTACAATCAAGTGGCCATATTTTTGAGGTCGTAGCAAGCCATTTTAATGACTTTTACAATGATAAATTACCTTTTGAGCTAACAGGAGCACAAAAAAAAGTTATTAAACAAATCAGGAAAGATTGCGCCACTGGTAAGCAAATGAATCGCCTTTTGCAAGGCGATGTAGGTAGTGGAAAAACAATTGTTGCCTTATTAAATATCTTAATTGCTATCGATAATGGTTTTCAGGCAGCCTTAATGGCTCCAACCGAAATATTGGCCACACAACATTTCAATGGTTTATCGCAATTACTGGAGGGAACATCCACCAAAGTGGCCATTTTAACAGGATCAACAAAACAAAAAGCAAGGCGCTTTTTACATGAACAATTGGAAAATCAAGAAATTGATATCCTTATTGGAACACACGCCTTGATTGAAGATAAAGTGAAATTTAAGAATTTAGGTTTTGTTGTAATTGATGAACAGCATCGTTTTGGTGTAGAGCAAAGAGCAAAACTTTGGAGAAAAAATAATCCGCCACCGCATATTTTGGTGATGACAGCAACACCAATACCTAGGACTTTGGCAATGACCGTTTATGGGGATTTGGATGTTTCGGTAATTGATGAATTACCACCTGGCAGAAAGACAATAAAAACTGAACATTGTTTTGATTCAGCACGTCTTAGGATTTTTGGTTTCATGAAAAAGCAAATTGATTTGGGACGCCAAGTATATCTTGTATATCCGTTAATTCAAGAATCAGAAACATTAGATTACAAAGATTTGATGGATGGTTATGAAAGTGTCACGCGAGCTTTTCCAATTCCTAAATACCAAGTTAGTATTGTTCATGGTAAAATGAAAGCAGCTGATAAAGAGTTTGAAATGCAACGTTTTAAGAAAGGTGAAACACACATTTTAGTAGCAACAACAGTAATTGAAGTAGGAGTAGATGTTCCTAATGCTACCACTATGGTAATCGAAAGTGCCGAACGTTTTGGTTTATCACAATTGCATCAATTAAGAGGAAGAGTAGGTCGTGGAGGTGAACAATCGTATTGTGTTTTAATGACAGGTAACAAACTCTCAAACGAAGCAAAACTCAGAATGAGCACTATGGTAAGAACAAATAATGGCTTTGAGATAGCAGATACCGATTTAAAATTACGGGGGCCAGGTGATATGATGGGAACGAGACAAAGCGGAATACTTGAATTTAAAATTGCTGACCTTACCAAAGATCAGCAAATATTGCTTTATGCAAGAACGGCAGCTTCTGATTTGTTAAAGGAAGACCCTAATTTCCAAAAGCATGAAAACTTATTAACTGGGCAATCGTTTAAAGTTTACATGCGCAAGAAGTCGACTTGGAGTAAGATTTCATAACTGAATTTTGAGTTTTTTGGGTAATTGATTTACTTGCTTTATTGAGAGCGTATATGATGATGCACTTTGATCTATTGAAGTACTTTTTTTCAATCCCTACATTAATTCATTATCTACCTTTGCCCGCGTTAAAAGAAACAAATGAAAGTATCTTACAATTGGCTTAAAACCTATCTAAATATAAATTTACCCGTGGTACAAGTTGCTGAAATTCTTACTGATATAGGGCTAGAGATTGAAGGTGTGGATGAAGTTGAAGCAATGCCCGGAGGTCTGAAAGGCTTAGTAATAGGTGAAATTTTAAGTGTTGCCAAACACGCTAATGCTGATAAATTAAATGTAACTGAAGTTAACATTGGTACGGATGAAAACTTACCAATTGTTTGTGGTGCACCAAATGTATCAGTTGGTCAAAAGGTTGTTGTTGCCACCGTTAATGCAATATTGTATCCAGCTGATGGAGATCCGTTTAAAATTAAAAAAGCAAAAATAAGAGGCGAAGTTTCTATCGGAATGATTTGCGCTGAAGACGAAATTGGTTTAGGTGAAGGTCATGACGGAATAATGGTTTTACCAAACGACACTGTTGTTGGCACCCCTGCATCTGAGTACTTTAAAGTAGAAAGTGACTATGTTTTTGAAATTGGATTAACACCAAACCGTGCCGATGCTATGAGTCATTATGGCGTTGCACGCGATTTAGCAGTTGGCTTAAAACAACAAAATCTTTTAAATAACGATGTTGTTGTTACAATTCCTGAAACTAATTTCAAAGTAGACAATACTTCAAAAACACTAAAAGTTAATGTTGCATCTGTTGAGGCATGTTCAAGATATTGCGGTGTAAGTATTTCAGGTATAACAGTTCAAGAATCACCGGATTGGTTAAAGAACAGGCTTCGCTCTATTGGCTTAAAGCCGGTAAACAATGTAGTTGATGCAACCAACTTTATTTTACACGACATGGGTCAGCCATTGCATGCTTTTGATGCAGATCAAATAAAAGGCGATGAGGTGAATGTTAAAATGCTTGCTCAAAATACACCTTTTGTAACGCTTGATGAAGTTGAACGAAAGCTCAACGAAAAGGATTTAATGATTTGTAATGCCGAGGAAGGAATGTGCATAGCCGGAGTTTTCGGAGGTGTTCATTCAGGTGTTACCAATAAAACGACCTCTATCTTTTTAGAGTCAGCGTATTTTAATCCTGTTTTTGTTCGTAAAACAGCAAAACGACTTGGCTTAAATACCGATGCTTCTTTCCGTTTTGAAAGAGGAATAGACCCGAACATTACTATGGTTGCGCTTAAAAGGGCAGCTATGTTAATTAAGGAGCTAACCGGCGGTGAAATTTCATCTGAAGTTTCAGACACCAATCCAACGCAAGTTGAAAATTTTGAAGTGCCATTTAATGTAGAAAGAGCTTGCGCTGTTATTGGGAAAGTAATTCCAACGGAAGAAATCAAGAATATTTTAGCACAACTTGAAATAAAAATCAAGTCAGAAGCAGGAGCAGAGTGGTTGTTGAATGTTCCACCATACCGAAATGATACAACACGTGAAGCTGACGTAATTGAAGATATTCTTAGGATATATGGTTATAACAAAATTGCGATTCCTGAAAAATTGGTTGGTTCCGTTTCTTATTCAACGGGCTTAGACCATCCAACTTTAAAAAACTCAATGGCCAATTTATTAGTTGGAATGGGTTACAATGAGAGTATGTCAAACTCATTGGCATCAAAAGAGGTGGTTAGCAAAATAAAGGGATTTGATGTTGAGCAGTTTGTTGATGTTGAAAACCCGTTAAGCAACGAGCTTAATATGATGCGACCTAATTTAATGTACCATGCTTTGGAGGTAGTTAAGTACAACGCCAACCGTAAACAACCAGATTTAAGGTTGTTTGAAATGGGCAAGTCCTACCTTAAAGGCGATGAAAAATACATCGAAACAGAGTTAATGTCTTTTACGATAACAGGTAACATTTATTCTGAAAGTTGGATAGGAAAAGAAACGCCAATCAACTTGGCTTACGCTAGATCAGTAGTTGATGCAATTTTAAAAAGATACAAGGTTGAAGTAAATATTTCTGAATTAAACCACCCTGCTTATGAATATGGTTTGAACTTTAACATGGGCAATAAAGTATTGGCTTATGTGGGGAAAGTGTCTGACGAAACATTGAATCATTTTGATGTTTCAGAGCCAGTTTATTTTGGTGAAATAAACAGAGATATTTTATTAAAGAAAGCACGTAAAAACAAAGTTTCAGTTATTGAACTTCCGAAATATCCACAAGTACGTAGAGATTTGGCATTACTAATTAACAACGATGTACAGTTTGATAGTCTGAAAGAAAACATCAAGAAATCTGAAAGAAAACTTTTGCAAGAGGTTGATTTATTTGATGTGTATCAAGGCAAGAATTTACCAGAAGGCAAAAAGTCATACGCTGTAAAAATTATTTTACAAGATGCCAAAGAAACCCTTACAGATAAAAGAGTTGATAAGGTGATGGACAAAATCATAAGTTCACTTAAAGCTGAGTTCAACGCTGAGCTAAGGTAGCGCGGCATCCTTAATTACTTAATTTTAATACCTTTAGCTAAAATATAAACAAATGAAAAATGTTTTGCTAGGAGTATTTGGGTTTGTTGTTGGAGCTGTGATAGGTGGTTTTGTAAACATGAGTATAATTGTAAACGCACATTTAATTATTCCATATCCAGAAGGAGTTGACCCAAGTAATATGGAAAGCCTAACAGCGGTCATGCCAACCTTTGAGATAAAACATTTTATAATGCCTTTTCTTGCTCACGCTTTAGGAACTTTAGTAGGAGCGTTTGTTGCAACGCTGATTGCTACAGCTGCAAGGTTACCAATTGCTTTAGGTATTGGAGTATTGTTTTTGGTTGGAGGAGTAATGATGGTTATGGATTTACCATCGCCAATGTGGTTTAATGTATTGGATTTGGTTGGTGCCTATTTACCAATGGGTTTTTTAGGTTACGTGATTGCATTTAAAGTTAGGGAGTAGTTGTTTTTTCATTCTCTATAATCTCTATTCAAAACATGTTTAACAAACACACAAGTTTTCATTTTAAAAAGCTTTCGGTCGCACTGAGCCTATTTTAGAAGACCACTAGATGAATCGACCTAAATAATCTTTTGCTTGTTCTGCCAAAAACGGATTGTTGATGCTTTGTTCAAGTAATGCCTTATTACTGCTTCTTTCTGTAAATGCTTTAACCGCTTCTGATACTTTTTGAGAATTAACGGATTTCACCAACTCAAAAGATGTGTCAGGTTTTATAATTCCCTCTTTAATTACTTTCAAGTAAAACCCGAAACGCTCAGCATCAATAAACCTGGCTAACATTTCTTTTTTGTTAAAAGCAATATTCAGCTTAAAACAAGGAAAACGAGGTTGACAAACTTGTAATTCAACATCACCGAACGTATAAACATCTCCAATATTAACTTCGGAATCAATTAGTCCGATAGTTGTTAAGTTTTCACCAAATGCCCCTGCCTGAATTTTTATTCCTAGTTCTTTTTCCCAAAAAGCATAATGTTCTTTCGGATAACAATAAATGGCTTTGTCAATTCCTCCATGAACAGCTAAATCCGCTTGCTGGTCGTTTTTAAACCCCAAATAAGTGACCTGCTGAGATTCGGAGGTTGGTTTCTTAAAAAAGCCAGTTTCAATTGGTTTGCCTTGCCAATTTACTGTTGTTACTTTTCCAATATTTAATGAGACCAGTTTCAATTCAATAAGTTTTCATCCACAATGTTTGGCAAGGTAACTTTGAGTTTAGGTTCAGCTTCCATGGCTCTTTTAATAGCGAAAATAGCACCTTCGTTTCGTGCCCAGTTTCTACGAGCAATTCCATTGTTTACATCCCAATGCAACATCATTCGTAATCTACGATCAGCATCATCTGATCCATCGAGCACCATTCCGAATCCACCATTTATAACTTCGCCCCAACCAACGCCACCGCCATTGTGAATAGAAATCCATGTAGCACCTCTAAAGCCATCGCCTATAACGTTTTGAATGGCCATGTCAGCTGTAAATTGCGAGCCATCATAAATATTTGACGTTTCTCTAAAAGGAGAATCTGTGCCTGAAACATCGTGATGATCGCGACCCAAAACTATGGGTGCAGAAATTTTACCATCAGCAATAGCCTTGTTGAAAGCAGCTGCAATTTTGGTTCGGCCATCAGCATCAGCATATAAAATACGTGCTTGTGAGCCTACAACCATTTTGTTTTTGCCAGCCTCTTCAATCCATTTTATGTTATCAGCCATCTGTTGCTGAATTTCAGCAGGTGATTCTAACTTTAGAGCTTGTAAAACTTGGCAAGCAATTTTATCTGTTTTTGCTAAATCATCAGGGTTGCTTGATGCACAAACCCATCTGAAAGGACCAAAGCCAAAATCAAAACACATAGGGCCTATAATATCTTGAACGTACGATTGATATCTGAAAGTTCCATCGGGTTTCATGATGTCTGCACCGGCACGGCTGGCTTCCAACAAAAATGCATTTCCGTAATCGAAAAAATAGGTTCCTCTGGCAGTATGTCTGTTTACAGCAGCAACATGGCGACGCAACGATTCTTGAACTTTTTCTTTAAACAAATCAGGGTTATTAGCCATCATGTCGTTCGATTCATCCAAAGTTAAACCAGCAGGGTAGTAGCCTCCTGCCCATGGATTGTGTAAGGATGTTTGATCTGATCCAATATCAATATACAAATCAGCATCAGCGAAAGCTTCCCAAACATCTACTATATTGCCAACAAAAGCATATGATATTGTTTCTTTGTTTGTGCAAGACGCTTTTACTTTTTCAATCAGCTCATTGATATCATAAACTAACACATCAACCCAACCTTGTTGGTGTCTTTTTTCTGCAGCAAGTGCATTTATTTCTGCAGTAACGCTAATCACTCCGCTAATATTAGCCGCTTTTGGTTGAGCACCACTCATGCCACCAAGACCTGCCGTTATGAATAGTTTTCCTCCACGTTCATGATCTTTTACCCCTTTTAAACGAAGAGCGTTCATCACGGTAATGGTTGTTCCATGTACAATTCCTTGCGGGCCTATGTACATGAAAGAGCCAGCTGTCATTTGTCCATATTGGGTAACACCAAGAGCGTTGTATTTCTCCCAATCATCGGGTTTGCTGTAATTCGGAATCATCATTCCATTAGTAACCACAACTCGAGGCGCATCCTTATGCGATGGAAACAAACCCATCGGATGACCGGAGTATAAAACTAAGGTTTGGTCATCAGTCATGTTAGCCAAATACTGCATGGTTAGTCTGTATTGGGCCCAGTTTTGAAAAACGGCACCATTACCACCATAAGTAATTAGCTCATGTGGATGCTGGGCAATTGAATGGTCTAAGTTATTTGAAAGCATCAGCATTATTGCTGCCGCTTGAATGCTTTTGTGCGGAAAATCAAATATTGATTTACTGCTAATTTCGTAAGTAGGGCGATAGCGGTACATGTAGATACGCCCGTATTTATCAAGTTCTTCTTTAAGCTCACTAACCAATTGAGCATGTAAGTTGGCAGGGATATAGCGAAGTGCATTTTTTATTGCAAGTTTCTTTTCTGATTCGTTTAAAATCGATTTTCTTTTCGGAGCATGATTTACACTGGTATCGTAATCTTTAGCCTTAGGAAGCTGATTAGTGATTCCTTCTAGAATTTCTTCCTTAAAAGATAGACTCATTTTTTGTTGCTTTTTAAATTCGTTATTCTCTGCTTTACAACGCGACCTTTCGATTTCACAAAACCATAGGGGCAATGTTTGCATCCATTTTGACAACAAAACCCTCTTTTTGAAAGATATTTTTCAGTAAAAACCAAGTATCCTTCAGGGCTATAGTAGAATTCATCGTCTTTTAACTTAGGTTTTGATGAAAATCCGCTCATGTCGTCCATAGTTTACAAAAATCTGATTTTTTTGCATAGCGTTTAGTCATGAATCAAAAAGAATTAAATATACCATCATCAATTGAGTCCTTTGCCTTTGCAGATGGAACAGGAAGTACCCTAAAATTGTTCTTGAAACGTGATGATTTAATTCATCCTGTAGTTTCTGGAAACAAGTGGCGAAAATTAAAATTGAACTTGCTAAATGCAAAACAACAAAAGTTCACTAAGGTTTTAACATATGGCGGTGCTTATTCAAATCATTTGGTGGCAACCGCTTATGCAGCGCATAAAGCAGGATTAAAATCTATTGGTATAGTGCGTGGTTTGGATGCTGATTTAGAAAATCATTCATTGAAGTTTGTTCGAGAGTGTGGAATGGAAGTCAAACGGATTAGTAGAGAAGAATACCGTTTTAAGAACGAACCAGATTTTTTACAAGAGTTAAGAGATGAGTTTGGTCCTCATTACAGAATACCTGAAGGTGGAGCAAATTTTTTGGGAGTTGAAGGTTGCATGGAAATAATAACTGAAAGTGAAACAGCCTTTAAAGCAATCGATTTTATCTGTACGTCAATTGGAACAGGAACAACATTAGCAGGTATGTTGGCTGCCAATTCTATGAACAAGCCAATATTAGGCTTTACTCCTTTTAAGAAAGGTGATTTTTTAAGAGGAGAGGTTTCCGATTTAATGTATCGCACTTTTTTAGATGAGGAGTTTGTTGATGAACAAATGGAAAATTTACATTTAGTAACTGAGTATCATTTTGGAGGATTTGGAAAAGTAAAACCAGAGCTGAAGGAATTTGTTTTTTGGTTAAAAGAATCAACAGGCGTTCAGTTTGATTTGGTTTACAACGGTAAAATGATGTTCGGTTTGTACCAGATGATTAAATCTGGTAAGTTTAAAGATGGTGATTCAATAATCATCTTACACTGTGGAGGTGTTCAGGGTAATGTGGGGTTTGATTGATAAATCCCAATGAATCTAGAATTTAACCAGCCATTTGTACCATTCTCCTTTCTTCTATAAAACAACGTTTCGCTTAAAATCTAATTTACCTTTGGTACATGGATGTATCATACTTTAATCAACACAGAGTCTATTGGAGCTTACAACTTGGCGGTTGGTTTTTTTACATTCTGACAGCCTTTATTTTTAGCCAATTTCGAGGTTATCCAGTTAATATTAGTTTGGTTTTACCATTGGCTTTGGCCTATGTTTTAGGTGTCAGTATATCACATACTTATCGTGAAATTATTTTAAAACTCGATTGGCTAAGATTCAATATAATAGGACTGATTCCCAGAATTTTAGGCGCTACTTTGTTTTTTAGTTTAGTTTTTGAACTTGTCTATTTTGGGACAACCTATACGCTATTTTTCAGAGGTCAGGCAATTGATTGGATTGGCGTTGTACAAGAATACCTTGGATGGGAAATATTGATCTTATTATGGAGCATGTTCTACTTTGTTTTTCACATTTTTAAGAATTACAAAAACGAAGAAATTAAAAACCTGAGGTGGGAGGCAAGTAAGAACGAAATCGAACTTAACAAACTAAAGTCACAACTAAACCCTCATTTCATTTTCAATGCAATGAATAGTATTAGGGCTCTGGTTGATGAGAATCCTAAAAAGTCCAAACAAGTTATCACTCAATTGTCAAATGTGCTCCGAAATAACTTGTTAATGGGAAGAAAAAAAGTGACAAATCTTCAGGAAGAAATTTCTATGGTGAAAGATTATTTAGAAATTGAAAGCGCTCGATTTGAAGAAAGATTGCGTTACAACATCGATATAGAAGACGATTGCCTAACCCTAATGGTTCCCCCGATGATGGTCCAAACATTGGTTGAAAACGGTATAAAGCACGGTATCTCCAAGCTACCTAAAGGAGGAGAACTCAAAGTTACGGCTAAAAAAGAAGATGGTTTATTAAACGTAGAAATATTGAACACAGGTAAATACTTGAAGTCTAAAAAGCCTGAAACGGGTTTTGGTATTGAGAATACAAAAGAAAGGTTGCGTCTACTTTTTGGAAGAGAAGACTTGTTTGCAATTAATAACTTTGGAGATAATCAAGTCAAAACAACACTTACAATTCCACAGAATCTTAAAATTTCATAATCATGATAAATGCAGTAATAATTGACGACGAACGATTAGCCAGACAGGAACTTAAACGACTTCTAGAAGTTCATAGCGATGTTGATATTGTTAGTGAATTTGGAGATGCAGATGAAGCTATTGCTTACTTGAAAGACAATCAACCTGATTTAATATTTTTAGATATTCAAATGCCAGGTAAAGATGGCTTTCAATTTTTAGAGGCTTTAGAAAGAGTACCAAACGTGATTTTCGTAACGGCCTATGATGAGTATGCTCTAAAAGCTTTCGAGGTTTCGGCCATGGATTACTTACTGAAACCAGTGGAAGAAAACAGGTTGCAAGAAGCTCTGAACAAAGTAAGAGAGGAAATAAGCAATGAAAAAGAAACTGAAAAGCAAAAGGATGATCCTAAGGGAGTGCTGGACGGTAACGATCAAATCTTTATAAAAGATGGAGATAAATGTTGGTTTGTTGAGTTAAAAAATGTTCGGCTGTTTGAGAGTGAAGGTAATTATGTGAGAGTGTATTTTGATAAAAGTAAGCCATTGATTCTTAAGTCATTAAATAACCTTGAAAGAAGGTTGAGCGATAAAGATTTTTTTAGAGCCAACCGCAAACATATTATAAATTTAAAACAGGTTGCAAAAATCGAAAGTTGGTTTAATGGAGGCTTGTTGGTTACTTTAAAAGATGAAAAGGCAATTGAAATTAGCCGCCGCCAAGCCGTTAAATTGAAGGATAGGATGATCCTTTAAATTTAATTGTTAGTTCACTTTAAACTGTTAATATTAGATTACGAAAAACTTAATAGCGCGGTTCTTTGAGCTTATTTTTAGCGATCTTAAAAGTGAGATGAATAGAGTATTATTATTTGTAGTAGTTATTGTAATTTTTATTGGTTCGGTTTTATCCGGGTACTTTTACATGCGTTCAATAAACAGAGATGTGAACATATCTCTAAATGCAGTTCCCACGCAAGCGGCTTTTGTATTTGAATCGAACAATTTTTTAAAAGATTGGAAAAACGAATCGCTGAACAGTTTACTGTTCTCAGAGCTTCGTTCATTTGAAACATTTGCGACCTACGATTCGGTTTTCACTCAATTAGACTCGGCACTTGAGCAAGATTTAAACTTAAAAACATTTTTTGCTGATTTAACAATAACCATATCATTACATAAATCAGGGGCGAAAAACGTTGATTTACTTTTCACTTTCAGCATTCCACCAACACAAAATGAGGATGCGTTTGTTACCAAGCTCGAGGCTTATTTTAGCAACGGCTACAACAAAAAAGAAAAGCAATACGATCAGGCTAAACTAGTGTCATTTGAGTCAAATGGCAATAGTATTTTCTATACTTTTTATAAAGACGTAATAGTTATTTCGTTAAACCAGATGTTGGTTGAAGACGCTATTAGGCAACTAAATTCGGGTAAGTCATTACTTGATAAACCCTCTTTTAACAAAGTTTACAAAACAAAGGGCAATGGTAATAATGGTAATTTGTTGATTAACCCTGAAACAATGCAAACAATTGCCGCAACTGTTTTTAATGGCAGTACACAGAAATTTGAAACACCATTTAGTGGTTGGATGGCCTATGACTTAATGTTAAAACCAAACTCGTTGTTTTTAAGTGGGTTTTGTCAAGTTTCAGATTCAACAACATTGTTTTTAAATCGTTTTAAAGGTCAGAGTTCACAAGATTTTAGCGTTGCTGAAATTTTACCTTCAAACACCTGCTTTGTTCTTCATTATGGCGTGAGCGATTTCAACTCTTATTACAAAAATTACTTATCTGAATTATCATCAAGCAACCAAATTTTCGATTATGAAAAGAACATAAAAAGTAAAAGAGAAATTTACGGCGAATCAGCTATAAATGCTTTAATAAACTTTACTCAAAACGAGTTTGGTTTGTTTATTACTCAACCTGTGTTAAGCGATGTAGAGAGGAATTCTTTTGCATTTTTTCGAAGCTCAAACCTATCGCAATCAGAAAAAGAATTGTCCGCTGTTAGTTTTAGAGTTGATTCAATAAATTTTAACAACGATAAAAAGATCATTTATCAATGCCAAGTGAACAGCTTATTGCCTGACTTATTTGGTGATGGCTTTGGTATTATTGAAGGCAATTACTACATGACTTTTTCAAACTATTTGATTTTCTCTAATACAATTTCATCGTTAAAAGAACTTGTCAACCAGAATATTGCTGAAAACACATTAACTAATAAGAATGGATTTAAAGCTTTTTCTGAGCATTTATCAAGCGAAACAAATTACATGGTGTATTGTAATGTCTCAAAATCAAATCAGCTTTTTGAATCCGTTTTAAAAAGGCCATCATTTCGGTTTTTAAAGAAAAATTTCGAGAGTATTAAAAATTTCGAAAATGTTACTTTCCAAGTATCCAGCGGAAGCAATAACTTATTTTACAGCAATATTTTTTTAAACCATAATCCCGATTACAAACAAGAAACAGGATCGTTATGGGAGCTTGAGTTAGATACACAAATAGTATCTAAGCCATTTGTGTTTATTAACCACTATACCAAATCAAGAGAGATTTTCGTTCAAGATGCAAACAACAAAACATACTTAGTCTCAAATACAGGAAAAGTGCTTTGGGAGAGTCAATTGAACAACAGAATAGTGGATAAAATTTATATGGTTGATGTTTATAAAAACAATAAATATCAGTTGCTTTTTAACACTTCTAACGCCGTTTATTTAATCGACAGAAACGGCAAAAATGTTGATAATTACCCAATTATCATAAAAGAAGGAATTGCGGGATCAGTTCATTTACTTGATTATGATAAAAATCGGGAATACCGAGTTTTAATTCCTACCAAAGATGGTAAATTACAAAATAGAACAATTGGAGGTTCAATTGTAAAAGGTTGGAATTACAAATCAAAGAATACTTCAAACGTTGCAAAGCTAGATTTCTTTAAAATAAAATCTAAAGATTACATATCGGTAATTTACAACAACGGATTAATTGAGTTTTTAAACCGAAAAGGTGAAGCTAGGCTCAAGTTAAAAGAAACACTACCTGAAGGCTCTGTTGAAAGAGTGTTTCTTCAAAAGTCTAATTCGCTTGAAAACACTTTGTTTATCACATCTGATTCCCTTGGAAATATTGTGAATATTTCGTGTAGCGACAAGAAAACCATCACCACTACAGATCATGTTATAAGATCTGAACACACCTATTATCCAATAACGTTAGAAGGAGGCGCGAAGTACCATCTGTTCGCTGATGTAAATACTTGTCTGCTTTACGATGATCAAATAGGGTTGCTGTTTGAGAAACAGTTTGATAATGATTATCTGCTTTCACCACAGGTATATGTTGATAAAAACGGAATCATTAAAATTGTGTTAACCCTTCAAAAAGAAAAAAGGGTATTTTTGATTAACCATTTTGGGATATCCGTTGAGGAATACCCTATTAAAGGGTCAACATCGGTTTTAATAGGTGACTTAAACAACGATGGGTCTTACAATATGGTTGTAGGTTCAGGTAATAAGAAGTTAATGATGTACTCTTTAAATTAATCCGCTTGCATCAAGTTGAGGAATGATTAAATTTAAATATTGGTGATGAACAATAAAACAAAACCCAAAACAAATCTGCTGAGCCACATTGCTCTTCTCTTGTTTATGTTAGTAGTCCTAAAAGGATGCGACAAACGATACAATATTGATGGCTTTGAGCCCTTACTTTGGACACCCGAAATCGCTGTTCCTTTATTGGATGCAGAAATTAGCGTTGCAGATTTGCTAGCTCGCAACAATCTTGATGTTGTTCAGACGGATAAAGATGGAAAAATAACTTTGGTTTATGAAACTGAAATACAAACGTTTAATCCTTTTTCGCTCATTCCATCATTAGATCAAGAATTTTCATATCAAATTCCTTTAGGTTTTCCAGGCAAGATAACGGCAACTGCTCCTAAAGAATTTGCTTTTGATGATATTGAGGAAATTGAATTTCCTACCGATTCAGGAATGACACTGAAAGAATTGAAATTGAAATCAGGTGTACTACAACTAGAAATCACTGTAAATGTGCCTGGAGTCACTAAAGATTTTGAATTAGCATTAAAAATTCCATCAATTGTAATGCCCTCTGGTGAAAGTTTGGGAGACTCGGTATCCATAAAACCAGGAACTACCGGAACATTAAACATTGATTTAGGTGGAGCAGTCATTGATTTTGAGGGAGTAGGCAATGCTGATAACAAGATAACAATTGACTACAAGGCGGTTTTGGCTATGGCTAGCGGTGACGTAATAGAGTCCGCAGACAATTTTGGATTTACATTTCGATTAAAAGATCTTAAGATTGAACATATTATTGGTGATTTTGGTAATCAATCAACAACAGTTGTGCATGATTCATTACGTCTTGATATTTTCGAGAAAGCCTCTGGGTTAGGAGATATACAGTTAACAAACCCGCAGTTGTATCTGAAGTTTACTAATGGCATCGGATTACCTTTTCAATTATCATTTACTGATTTATACACTAAAAATGCCGCCACCGGTGAAAAATTTGATATTCTTTATAGCACGTTTCAAAATCCGTTTGTCATAAACTCGCCATTAGAACTTGGCGATTCAGCAACAACTGAAGTTAAAATTGATAAATCAAACACCGATTTTGCGAATATTTTAAAACCAACTCCAAAATTTATAGTGTATAAAGTAGATGCTGAAGTAAACCCTGGACCAGCACCGCACTATAACTTTATTAGCGACCAAAGCTTTTTTAACATCACCTGTAAAGCAGTGCTGCCAATAGAAGGACTGGTTAACGATTTTCATTTAACTGATACCTTGGATTTTGGCTTAAACCAAACTATAGAAGAATTAGATTCCGCAACTTTAAACCTAAGAATTACAAATGGATTGCCAATCGATGCATATCTTCAAATTTATTTGTACAATGAAGAAAGAGGTGTTATAGACTCTCTCTTAACAACTTCGACCAAACATATTTTTAAAGCAGGAATAGCAGACGCTCAAGGTAAAGTTAATCAGAGTGATGTAATTGAAGACCAACTATTAATAATCCTTGATAAAGTCAAAGCCGTAAACCTTTTTCAAGCTGAAAAAATGATTTTGCAAACGAGGATGAGTACCTATAATGCTCCTAACCAATCCATAGCGTTTTATGATGATTATAAGTTGGGAATATCCGTAGGAATAAAACTCAAAGGTGAAATTGAATTATCACTACCTGAATGAGAAAAAAAATAGGTTTATCGGGACTCTTACTTTTTGTTGCGTTTATGGGTAATGCACAAAACGATTTCACTTTGTATCAAATGAAAGCGGTACCTCAAGTGGTTTCTGTTAACCCTGCAGCAAGACCGTTTAGTAAATTAAACATTGGTTTACCCTTAGTTTCTGCTATTTACCTAGGCGTTGGTAATAGTGGTTTTGCATATGATGATTTTGTGAAAATAAACAGTGATAACTCCTTGAGAATTGAAATGGATGATGCTATTGCTCAGATGAATGAAAGGAATCGTTTGTCAACTTATTTACGTACTGATATATTCTCACTTGGATTTAAAGTAGGTAATAACTATATTTCAATGGGAGTTACGGATAAGATAAATTTAAATTTCACCTATCCTAAAGATTTATTCAAGTTAGCTTGGGAAGGAAATGCCAGTTCAGATTTTATCGGGCAAAGAATTGCATTTGATGGATTGGGAGTAGATTTTTTACATTTCACCCAATATAGTTTCGGGATTAATCGTAGAGTTACTCCATCGTTGTCAATAGGAGGCAGAATAAACTATTTGGTGGGGCATGAGGCACTGTATACTAAACAATCAGATATTGGTATTACAACTGATGCTTATAACTATGGCATAACAGCAGATGCTTCTATTGAGATTAATACTTCAATAGATACTGCGGTTACAAAAACGTTTATTGATTCAAATTCTACTCAGCAAGATTTGATTAATTTTTACGTAAAACCTTCAACATTACAGAATTACTTTGTTGGTTCTAGGAACAATGGATATAGTTTAGATTTTGGTTTTAATTATAATTTGTTTGATGTGGTAACCTTTAGTGGATCAGTGATAGATTTAGGAAGTATAACATGGAGGGCCCATACAGCAAATTACACCGTAGAAGATAAAGAATTTACCTTTGAAGGTATTAATTTATTTGATATTGCTGACCCATTAGATAGCGCAAGCAGTCAGCCTAGCAACGCGTTTGTTGGACCATTGTTAGATTCAGTATTGTCAACTTTTACCGATATTCAAAGAACTACAGGTGATTTCTCAACAGCATTAAATACTCAAATTTATTTAGGAGTTCAATATCATTTATCAAATAGATTGAGGGTAGGAGTATTATCAAGAAGTCAAATTGTAAGAGGCAAGCTGGTTACTTCTAGCAGTGTTTCGCTTAATACTACCATCCGTAATATTATAAGCCTTAGTGCTAATTACTCTATACAGGGTGGAAGCTATGGGAATATTGGTTTAGGAATGTCAGCTAGTTTAGGTCCATTACAGATATATGTCATAACCGATAATATTATGTCGTTTATGCAATGGTACAATACACGAGTTGTTCATACAAGATTTGGGTTAAACTTTACTTTCGGTAAGGACTATGAATAATAAGTTTGATAAAATGGCAGATGTTTTTAAAAGTGCAATGATTAAGTATTTGCTAATTATTGCAATGCTGTTTAGCGCAGGCGCTGTACTTGCTCAATCTTTTGAAACAACTCCACCCCATTCCAAAGAGAACAATTTAAACAACCAGATAACCACTGTTAAAACTACAAAGGATATTAACGAAGTTTCTGAACAAAATAAGCTTGGTGAAACACCATCAATGGAGAAGATTACGGTGAGCGAGAAGGGATTCCAGAAATACCTTGATAAATGGAACAGAAGCGTAACTGTTTCAGACATGCATTACGATCATGGTGCCTATGGTTTAAGTTATGGTAGAATGCGAATGCGTGTGCGTAAGGATGGTAAAAAATCAAAAACTAATGCATTTTTTATTATTGATTTAGCAAAAAAAGCTAAATATTTAGATGGGAAAGGGGAGTTTATGGAGTCTACAGAATTATTTGATTCATCGCTAACCATAATGAACAAATACTTGACCCCTGAAAGTTTTTATTATAAAAGGGCGTTGGTTGAAGTTGCCGAAGTAGGTAATAGTATTGGAAGAAACAAAGAGGCCTACGAACTTTTGAGGATGTACGATGACTCGCTTATCAAAGCCTTAGATAAGGCGGTTACAGGCAGAGCTGATGCTGTAATTAAACAATTTGTCGATGAGCTTAAAGATACATTGGTGATTACTGCAATGAAAAAGGAAGCAACTGATTTGAGTTCGATAGATTTAGGGGGGGCAGAAAGTACGGCAAATGAAAATTCTACCAATAACTTCAATTCTGTTTCTATCACGTCTTTAGGGCTAAATAATGACTCTGCATTGTTCTACAATTTTGCATATGTAATGATGAAAACTCAAAAAGATCTTGGGTATTTTCAGCAAGGCCTTGAATTGTTATCACGGTCGGTTAAGTATCACGAACGTATTTCCAAAAAGAAATTACATTTAGTTGACCAATCAGCAAATAAAAACCAAAAAATCAAAAAGAAAGAGCTCAAAAAACGAGAGTATCATCTGGCTAAACTATATCTGCTTGAGGCCAAATTCTTATTTGCATCAGGTAACTACCCTCAAGCAGATTCTCTTTTTGAAAGAAATCATAAAAAGAGAATAAAAAAGTTATTAGGTGAGAAAAACGCTATTTATTTAGATAACCTATTGTCTTATGCTAATCTAAAATCGGTTCAAGAAGAGTACCATGATGCCGCTAAATTATATGAGAAAGCAAGAAAGAAAATCAATAAAACGAGTAAAGTGTCAAGCTCTGGTAAATTGTATTACGGAATTAAAGAAGGCCAAACATTAAATTACATTAAACTTGATGATTATAGTAATTTTAGAAGGTCTGCAAAGGAATTTGAAGATGAAGCAAAATCTAAATATTCAAAAAAGTCACCTTATTTTTTAACAACAGAGCGAGTATTGAATCAAGGCTTGTATTATTCTCACCCTAAAAAAGCGCAAAGAAGACTCAGAAGGGTTTATAAAAGATTACAAAAGCAAACACCCAAATTTCACGTTAGTAAAATACCTTATAACGAGCTGTTTTTTAAAATAAAAAGAAGAAATTCGGAATTAAATGAAGCCAAAAAGTTCTTAGATCATACAGTAGAGATTTACAAAGAAAACTATGGCGAGAACTCACCAAAGTACCATCTAGAGCGTCTGAAAATGGCGCAATATGAGATTAATTATAATAATGATTTTAGAAAGGCTGAAGATATTTTTGATGAAAGTTTTGGCATAGCTGCCAAAGCCCAATTACATCCTTATCACACAGATTATTTTAAGCTTTTAATAACGTATGCGGATTTATTCATTTTAACGGATAGATTCAGCAAAGCAGAGGAAGCAGTCATAACAGCATTAGCAATAATTAACAAAAAACATGGACAAGAAAACAAGTATTACGGGGTTGGTTTAGAAAAATTAGCTGAAATTATGATTAAAGTAGGAGACTTTAACCGTGCTGAAAACTTATTGCTAAAAGCCATTGATATCATAAAAGATGAGGAAGGGAAAAAATCTTTAGATTATATTAATGCGATAAGAACATTAGCTGAATTATTCAATATTAATGGGAAAAATGAAGATGCTGAAGGACTTATTAGGCAAGCGAATAAGTTAACTAAAAAATTAAGTAATTATGATGATTCGCCAAACGCTTCGAATGCTGAGCAATTGGCAGATTTATATATTCAAACTGGCCGATATGATGAAGCTTTTGATTTACTTCTTAAAACATTAGATATTAGGTATGCAAAGTACGGCGATGATCATAATCAGATGATTCAGCCTAATTTATTATTAGGTAAACTGTTTCTATTTAAAGGTGATTTTGTTAAGGCGGAAATGGCAACTCAAATTGGTGTAAGAATTGCTAAAGAAGTATTTAGTGATACGTCAACAGCATTCTTAGGTGGAGTTAATTTATTAGCTTTAGTTTACTTAAAGATGGGTGATTATGTTAAAGCAGAACGCATTTATCTTGATATCATTGAACAGAACAAAAAAATGTTTGGTGAACGAAGTATAACTGCTATAAAACCTGCTACTCAGTTAGCTAAAGTGATGATTGAGAATCGAGATAACAATGATGAGATTTTAAAACTCCTCGAAGAAATTAGAGGAATTATTGATGAAAATTTGGGGAAGATGCATCCTAAGTATGCTGAAGTGCTCCAGCTTGAGTCTGAAGTTTTTATGCGCAAAGGAAAATACTATAATGCTGAAAAAACGATACTCGAAGCCCGTAATATTTGGATTGAAAAGTTGAGCAAGAACCACGTTAAAACTGCAGATAATATTATGTTGAATGGTGAAATTCAATATCAAAAGAAAAATTACGATAACGCCATTAGTGAATTCGAAGGTGCACTTGAATTATACGAGTCTTTGTTTTCTATAGAACATCCTAAATATGTTAAAACGCAAGGGTTATTAGCAAGAAGTTATTATGCAAAAGGTGACTATAGTCGATCTTTAAAGGTTTTTGATGCTACTCTTGCTCAATATTTATTGTACATAAAAAATTATTTCCCAGCATTGAGTGAAAATGAAAAAGCTAAATATTGGAACTCGATTAAGGAAGATTTTGAGATTTTCAATTCGTTAGCAATTAACTTTAAAGATCAGGAGCCTGAGGTGCTTCAAAAGATGTATGACTATAAAATATCTACTAAGACCATTTTGCTTTCTTCAATGATTAAAATTAAACAACGTATTTTAAATAGTGGAGATCAAGAGTTAATTTTAGCTTTTTATACATGGGTTGGCAAAAAAGAATTTCTAACTCGTGCTATTTCTATGAGTAATGACGAACTCAAAGACTCAGGAATTAATTTGGAAGATTTACACATCGAAATCAATAAATTAGAAAAAGAGCTGAGTCAAAAATCTGAGATTTTTTCTCACAAGGGAGACGAAGATGATCTTACTTGGAAATCCATTCAAGATAAGCTCAGGCCAGGTGAAACTGTTATAGAGCAAATTAGATTTAGATATTTTGATACGGAGCTAACAGACTCGGTTATATATGCCAATTTATTAGTCAGTAAGTCTACCAAAAGGCAACCAAAATTGGTGGTGTTGCCAAACGGTAACGATTTAGAAGGTAAATTTTTTAAGCATTACCGTGACATGGTTAAATACAAAGGAAAAGACAGGTATTCCTACCCTAATTTCTGGGCATCAATTGATGCCGTTGTGCCTGATGGGAATAAAGTTTTCTTATCGCCTGCTGGAATATTCAGTCAGCTTAATGTAGAAGTTCTTCAAGACGATAATGAAGTGTTTATGATTGATAAAAATGAGTTCTACACTATTAGTAATTCTAAGGATATATTCCATAACCGAGTAAGGATTAAAGAGGATTTGGTTGAAATGAATAAACACAAACATCACAAAGATGTAGAAGGTGATAATATTTTTAAGTCAACTATTATTTTGTTTGGGAACCCTGATTTTAAAAAAGGTCATGATGGTTCTAATGTAAAAGCAATTGCAGGGCGTCAAAGTTCAGTTGACCCACTGCTGGGTGCAGAAAAAGAAGTGACGGACCTTGAAGCGTTTATGAAAGCCAACCATTGGGATACGCAGTTGTATATTGGGGCTGATGCTACCGAAGATGAAGTTAAAGAGATGGAAAGCCCTACAGTATTTCATTTAGCAACACATGGCTTTTTTATTGATGAAGACCCTGGAGCTCATCATTCTAGTCACGAATCCAATAATCCTTTAATGAAAGCAGGCTTAATGTTTACAGGAGCAGCAAGTTTAATTACAGAGCAGAATCTTTACAACCTCAACAAACAAGAAGGTATACTTACCGCTTACGAAGCGATGAACCTGCACCTTGATAACACCGAATTAGTTGTTCTTAGTTCATGTGAAACAGGCTTGGGTGAAATTAAAGCAGGCGAAGTTGTACTTGGCTTACAGCGCGCCTTTTTGGTTGCAGGAGCAAATAATGTAATTATGAGTTTGTTTAAAGTAAACGACCAAGCTACACAAGAGTTAATGAATACTTTCTATGAAGAGTGGATTAAGACTGGCGACAAAAGAAAGTCGTTTATCAAAGCCAAAAATCACATACGTAGTAAATACGACGAACCAATTAATTGGGGATCGTTTATTATGATTGGGCTTGATTAATTGCGTCTTTTGCCATGAGTAAGCCTACAAGTGGTCAAACCAGTTTTACCTTGGGTTAGAGAAGTTCTTTTCGTCCACTCTTCAATCCACTGTTTACCCTCCTCTGATAATTTTGACGAAAACGACATAATGGAATGAGTTAAAGCTGACGTATGAATAAACATTGTCGCCAACATAAGCTAAGATTGAATTAACAGGCACAAATTATAGCAGTACTGCTGTCCGCTACTTTAACAGAGCTTTATACAGGTTCTATTCTAGATTTATTCATTAAACTAGTGCACAAATTAGGAATTTAATTACCTAAGTTTAATTTTTTTACCAGCAATCAAAGATTGCTCCCCAGAAAGTTTGTTTCTGCTAATAACCCACTTTTGTTTAAGGCCATAATTTTGAGAAACGCTTTCAACAGTGTCGCCTGATCTAACAAGATGGAATTTCTCAAAAGCTTTCCATCTTTTTGGTTGAAGATATATTTTGTCGCCTGATTTTGGCTTAATAGCGTCTTTCTGTAAATCATTATACTTCACCAGTTGCCACAAACGCATTTCAAATTTATTAGCTATACTTAGATAGGTATCACCACCGAGTGCTGTATAATATTTGATATAATTATCGCTGACTTTTATTTCAGATGAAGCATAATATACGTTGTAATTTGATTTTACATTAACCACTTTCGCCGGTTTGTTAGGTTTTCGGTTATTGCTTTTTACTGATTTGTCATCTTTTGAAGTTCTAGCAATTGCAGATTTATCATTGTCGAAGTTGTAAAGTTGATCCTCTTCAATTAGGTTGATTAATAAACCGGGGTATTTAGGATTGGTCGCATAACCAGCTTTTTTCAAACCATTGGCCCAGCCTTTATAATTGGTTGGTTTTAGATCAAATAAAAAGGCATACCTTGATTTGTTGACTAAAAAATCTGAATGATCTCGATATGATTCTTCAGCACTTTTATATACCCTGAAGCATTCGTCTTTTTTATCGTCGTCGTGAATGTATTTTTTCCCAGTCCAACTTGAGTGGCATTTTATTCCAAAATGGTTGTTTGCCTTTGTTGCTAGATCTGAATTGCCATCACCACTTTCAAGTATTCCTTGTGCTAATGTAATACTAGCAGGAATACCGGTTTTGTTCATCTCATTAACAGCAACTTGTTTGTACTTGTCAATGTATTGAGACCGGGTTTGTTTCTGAGCCCAAACGCTAAAGCTAACAAAAAGCAAGAGGTTTGTTACAATACTTCGAATCATTTGGCTAAACTACAAAGTACTATATTCAGATTATTGAGGCTATTACGTAATTGCTAACAGCCTATTGCTCATTTTTAATTTGCTTGTAATTTAAGGCAAGCAAAGCAAGTAGTCTTGATATTGATTCAACAGCGGCCTGAGTGTCTGGGGTTATTGCCTGTTTTTTAAGTCTTAGTATCAACACACCGTAAACACCATTTAAGCATGTTTCAATAATATTCATAGCTGTTTCTGGTGATTTTTTACGAAGCAAATCAATGTTTGGTTCTGCTTCTTCATACAATGTATTGTACTGCTTATCTTTTGTAAGGTTGAGCAAAGTGTTGTGTAAAAAGTTGAGTTCATGTATTACTTCATGAATCTCAAAAAGGTGTCCTTTGTTCACTTTCCCTTGATCTTTCATTTTAGAAATTAAATCGATGTACCAATCTCTAATAGCAAGCTGCGTATCTGCTTCTACATTGTATTGACTGATCACCAATTTTTCTATCGACGAAATCTCCATGTTGTTGGCGCGTAGAATATCCTCAATCTGCCACATATACAGAACGTATTCAACTATGTTTTCTTCTTTTTTTACTAATGCAATCAACATAACTAGTCCGTTTTTATTTTGCTTTGGTGGTAATCGTTGTTTAACAAGTCAATTATCACATTCGTAATATCTAGATTTGGATCAGCTAGCAACAAATCAGATGAGCTGCTCATGCTTAATACGTAAGTATGTGAATGCTCAGTATTATATTTATTTAAAACATTGTAGATAGCGTCTTGAATTCCTATGTTTTTTTCTTGTTCACTTTGAGCTAGCCTACCTGCTAAGTTTTCTTTCAAAGCCATTATTTCTTGTTCTTTTTGAACCAACGCTTCTTGCTCAATTCCTCTTTGTCGTTCTGAAAACATTGCAGCTCTTTCCTGAAAGTTAAGATACGACTGCTCAAATGCTCTTGCTTCTTTTTCAAATTGCGATTCTAAACGTTGTCTTTCTTCTAATAAGTCCGTTTTCATTTCTTCTACATATGCATATTTACTCCACAACGAGTCAGTATTTAAATATACAATTTGACTACCTAGGCCTTCAACGGAACCTGTAGGAATAGACTTTTTGTTTTTGACGGTAGCACTTTTATCTGAACTGAATTGGAAATAATACAAAATTGCAACAGCAATAGATAATACTACATTGATGATGAGTGAAGTTGATTTCATGAAATTTATTTATTTGGAGATATAGAGTTTTCGAGTAATAGTAATTTTAGTTTATCCGGATAATTGGTGATTATACCATCAACACCTAGCCTGATAAGTCTTTTCATTGTTCTATGCTGATTTGCTGTCCAGCAATATATTTCTTTGTTTGCGTCATGAACACGCTTAATTAAGCGTTGATTAACATAGCGCTGGCTAGTATTGATTCCCTCCAGGTAGTCGATTGAGAACAAGTTGCCAGTTCTGAATTTTTCATCGTAATAAAATTTTGTTTTATCTCCTAAACCGATATTGTAAACAATCAATTTGCTGATTCTAAACCGTTGATCTTTAGCGTGGAATAGGTCTAGTATTTTTGAATCAAAAGACTGTACTTTAACAAAGTCAAAAGCTTGATATTGCTCTAACAACAGATGAATTTTGTCAATCATTAAAGGGTATCGTGAGCGCTGAGCTGATTTTACTTCAACTAAAAGTTCGGTTTTCCCTTTGCAAGTTTCAATTACCTGCCTCAACGTTGGTATTCTCTCCCCTTTAAACTGCGAGTCAAACCAACTTCCTGCATCCAGATTACGAAGGTATTCGCTATTTAACTTGCGCAATAAGCCTTTGCTGTTTGTTGTACGGTTTACTTTTGCATCGTGCATCACAAACACCTCTCCATCTGAGGAAAGGCGAATATCAATTTCAATAGCATCAACGCCAATGTCTATTGCTTTTTTAATTGCAGACAATGTGTTTTCTGGGCAAGCCCCTGATGCTCCTCTATGTGCTATGATTTTCAAAGCGGCAAATGTAGTTATAATGTGAACGTAACAGTGTTTTGCTTAAGAGTTGAAACTGCTCAGCTATCCCGTTTATTGTGCAAATATTGAAGCATAAGATTCAAAAGCCCATCTAAAATACTCTGGCAATGCATCTAGAAACAAAATGCCGTTGATAACCATTCATGTTTTGCTTGGTTTTGTTCAATACAATAATCAAAAGAAATTTTTTGTTTATTCAGAGAATTACGCAAATAGAATTTCTAGTGAAGTCGATAAATTATTGGAAGAAGCATAGAAAAGGTAAAATGAGAAATATAATTATAAAAAAGGATTTTAAGGTTTCTCCTCTCGAACCGCTCCATCGAAAAGAATTTAGAACTAAAGAACTTAAAACTATTTTAGATTGTTTAGTAAGTATTTCTTGTGTCGCATAACTACAAGAGCTTTAAATCTATCCCAACCAACCTTCTCTATCCAAACTTCGGTACTGTATTGCTTCGGCAATATGAGATGGTTGGATTGATTCAGATGCTTCTAAATCAGCAATAGTGCGGGCCACTTTTAAGATACGAGCGTAACTCCGAGCAGATAAGCCCAATGCTTCCATCGCGCGTTTTAATATTTGGTTTCCGTTTTCATCAATTTGGCAAACCTTTTTAATTTCTTTCGGTGGTATTTGAGCGTTGGAATGAATATGATCGTATTGAGCATAACGCAGAGACTGAATTTCTCTAGCTTTAATAACTCTTTCTCGCACGGTTTGGCTATTTTCTCCTGTTTGTCGAGACGATAACTCATCGTAAGGAATTGGGTTCACTTCAACATGCAAATCAATTCTGTCAAGCAAAGGGCCAGATACTTTACTTAAGTATCTTCTTACAACCTGTTCTGAATCAGAATTTGGGTCGTTTGGATCATAGAAATACCCCGATGGCGAAGGGTTCATAGAGGCAATCAGCATAAATGAGCTAGGGTAGGTCACAGTCGATTTTGCACGTGATATGGTAACTTCTCTGTCTTCTAAAGGTTGCCGCATAACTTCTAAAACCGACCGACTAAATTCTGGTAATTCATCTAAAAACAAAACACCATTATGTGCCATTGAAATCTCACCTGGCTGAGGATTTGAGCCGCCACCAACCAGGGCAACATCTGAAACTGTATGGTGAGGAGACCGAAATGGTCTGGAAGTTAACAAAGCAGTTTCGTTACCTAATTTGCCAGCAACAGAATGAATTTTGGTTGTTTCTAAAGCTTCATTTAAACTAAGAGGAGGAAGGATGGTGGGTAATCTTTTTGCTAGCATCGTCTTACCTACTCCAGGAGGACCAATCATTATAATGTTGTGTCCGCCTGCTGCTGCTATTTCTAATCCTCGTTTTGCAGTTTCTTGTCCTTTTACATCTTCAAAATCTAAATCATATTGATTTATTTTATCCTCAAAAAGTGTCTTTAAATTTCTTTCTACAGGCAGCAGGGCTTTATCCCCATCAAAAAAATCAATTACTTGTTTTATGTTTTCAATGGCATATACTTCTAATCCTTCAACAATTGCTGCTTCATTCGCATTCTGGCTTGGCAAAAAGAACCCTATAAAGCCTTCTTTCTTGGCACGAATAGCAATTGGCAAAGCACCTTTTATAGGTCTTAAACTTCCATCAAGCGAAAGCTCACCCATAATTACATAGTCAGAAACTGAATTTGATTCCATTTGGCCCGAAGCAGCTAAAATACCAATGGCAATTGTTAAGTCGTAGGCACTGCCTTCTTTTTTGATATCGGCTGGGGCCATATTGATGGTAATGGTTTTACCCGGCATTTTGTATTCAATGTTTTTTAAAGCCGCAGTAATGCGCTGCTGACTCTCTTTTACAGCACTATCAGGTAAGCCAACCAAATGAAAATTCAGACCTTTATCAACGTTTACCTCAACCGTTATTTGAATAGCATCAACTCCATAAACTGCACTTCCAAAGGTTTTAACTAACATGGAACTAAAGTATTAATTATTTATGGCGAATGCGCATTTGTTAATTTAAATTAATATTTTTTAGTTGTGATTTTGATGTCGTAAATCATCGTAAAAATTAATACTACATTCGCCAGAACAACAAAAAAATAGATGCAAACATTCAAAAGTTTTTTTTCAATTTTTAACTACAAAACGGTCATTTCTGGGGCATTAGCAGTTGCTTGTGCCTATTTGTGTATTCGATTTGAAATAAAGGCAGAATTCCCTTTTTATCTGATCAGTATTGCCATAGTTTTTCCTATTGTATTTTCAATTGATAGTGCTTATAAAAGAAGAGAACACGCACTCCAATTTTATGCTGATTTGAAAGCGCATGCCATTTCACTTTATTTGGGAATTAAAGAATGGAGTGATGAATTGGATGAAGAGATTCCTAAGAAATACAAACAACAAATCAGTGAATTGTTTAAGTTAATAAGCTCAACTTTTATGATGAAACCTGATGATGCCAAAAAAGTTGAGCTAGAAATTTACAGCAGGCTTTCAGATCTTAGTAATGGATTAATTCATGTCAAAAATAAAGGTGTTGAAGCAGGTTTAATCTCAAGGTTGCATCAATATGTGAGCAAAATGATTGTAGCCTATGGAATTGTAAGAAATGTCTTTTATTATAGAACACCTGTTGCTTTACGTGCGTACAGCAAAGTATTTATTTACTTGTTTCCAGTAATTTATGGGCCTTATGCTGCTAGTACTTATGATGATTATTCTTATGGTATTGCATATGTGATTGCCGCTTTATACAGCATAATATTGATTTGTTTGGATAACCTTCAGGAAGACTTGGAAAATCCTTTTGATCAAATTGGGAAGGATGATGTTAATTTTGAGGTAGATGAATTGGATCAGATATTAAATAATTATGATAATAAATAAGGAGTTAGGAAGGTTTTGAAAATGAATTTGCAAACAGCCGCATTGAAAGCGAACGATTCTAAAATTTGGAATTTTATTTTGAATTTCAGTTTGTTAAGAAAGGTGCATTTTAACAAACCTCATAGATTTTGGGTCAATTATATTTCTCCTCAAAAAGTTGTTGTTAGGTTGCCTTATAAGCGATCCAACATGAATCATTTAAAGGGGATTCATGCCTGTGCTATGGTTACCACGTCAGAGTATGCTTCTGGTTTGTTGCTCTTATTGCGCTTAAACCCTAAAAAATATAGACTAATAATGGAAAGCCTAGAGGCTAAATATCATTATCAGGGTAAAACAAACTCCATCACTGAGTTTGAAATAAATGACGAAGAATTTGAGCGAAGAGTTTTGAATCCTTTACAAAAAGCGGACTTGGTCTATTTAACGTGTATCGTTAAAACTTTTGACAACAAAAGAAACTTACTTTCTACTGTAACAGTAAATTGGCAAATAAAAAAGTGGGATAAAGTGAAAACCGCCGTTTAGTTCGTTATGAAATACCCGAAGTTTCCATTGCTCGATCAGCCTTTTTAACTAACCCTTGTAGTACTTTACCAGGCCCAATTTCTGTAAACGAAGTAGCGCCATCAGCAATCATCTGTTTAACCGTTTGTGTCCACCTTACTGGAGATGTAAGTTGAGAAATTAGATTCTTTTTAATTTCATTTGGATCTGAAACTGCATTAGCAGTAACATTCTGATAAACCGGACAAATTGGCTGGCTAAATTTGGTTGCATCGATAGCTGCTTCAAGTTCAACTCTTGCTGGCTCCATCAAAGGCGAATGAAATGCACCTCCAACAGGTAGAATTAAAGCTCTTCTTGCACCCGCTTCAGTTAATTTAGCACAAGCGTCATTGATAGCTTTAATACTTCCTGAGATAACCAATTGACCAGGACAATTATAGTTTGCAGCGACAACAACTCCATCGGTTTCAGAGCAGATAGTTTCAACAACGTTATCATCTAAACCCAAAACAGCTGCCATAGTTGAAGACTCAACCTCACAGGCTTTTTGCATTGCTTGTGCTCGTTGAGACACAAGCTTTAGTCCATCGTTAAAAGAAAGTGTTTTGTTCGCAACCAAGGCTGAAAATTCGCCCAAAGAATGGCCAGCTACCATATCTGGTTTAAAGTTTCCGATCGTCGAAGCCAATATTACACTATGCAAGAAAATAGCTGGTTGGGTAACGTTAGTCTGTTTTAATTCATCAGGAGTTCCGTTAAACATAATGTTGGTGATATTAAATCCTAAAATATCGTTAGCGCGATTAAAAAGTTCAGCCGCAGTAGAATTAGTATTGAACAAATCTGCACCCATACCTGGGAACTGTGAACCTTGACCTGGAAAAACAAAAGCTTTCATAGAAGTAAATTTATTTGGGCAAATATATTTTTTATGATTTCATTATCCTGAATAATTCACATTGAAAAAAAATTGGGTGAAATAAAAACCCTAAATTACTTTTACATTTCTATCACACTTTGTGTTACTGTATGCTCAATAATAGTATACTCTCAAAAATTACCACTATATTTTTCAGAAAGCTCACATGCTTTCACATCTTTTGGAGGGAGCTGGTTTAACGGTGAATTATAACACTATACGGATAGACAAGAAAACTCATCCGTTAGTAATGGAATCTTAAAAATAGTTGCCAAAAAAGAGTTAACAATGTAAACTTCTCGATTAATGCTTCAGCCCTAAAAGCTGGCGTTTACTTTTTAGAAGTGAATCAAAAATCAGGAACTCGGATGACACGTTTTTTGAAGTTATAATATCATTTCGAGGAGCTTTATAAACCGGTGTTTATGCTCAGATTCCAAATTCATAGGAATGGTCTGTCAATTTAATATTCCATCGGTTAATTACATTCATTATTAATAGCTTTGCCAAAACACATAATATGATTGTAGTTACAGGTGCGGCAGGGTTTATTCCCAGCGTTTTAGTTTCAAAGCTTAATAAATTAGGATTTGAAGATTTACTGCTTGTAGATGATTTTACAAGTGAAAATAAAAGAGAAAATTATGTGGGCAAATCTTTCAAACAATTAGTTAATAGAATTGAATTTATCGCTGAAATAGACAATGTTTCGGAGGTTGATTTTGTGTTTCATTTAGGAGCAAGAACAGATACTACTGAATTTGATGTCAAAATCTTTAATGAGTTAAATTTAAATTACTCAAAAACCATTTGGACTTGGTGCTCTAAAAATAAAATTCCATTGGTTTATGCTTCATCGGCGGCAACATACGGAGGAGGAGAACATGGATATGACGACAATCATGAAATTATTTCAGAACTAAAACCTTTGAACCCTTACGGTGACTCAAAAAATGATTTTGATAAATGGGCTATTGCTCAGTCAATACAGCCCCCTTTTTGGGCGGGACTTAAGTTTTTTAATGTTTACGGACCAAACGAATATCATAAAAGCAGAATGGCATCAGTCGTTTTTCATGCCTTCAATCAGATTACAGATACAGGTACGATGAATTTGTTCAAATCACACAATCCTAACTATAAAGATGGAGAACAATTGCGTGATTTTGTATATGTAAAAGATGTTGTTGAGGTATGCTGTTTTTTAATGAATAATAAAGCCGAAAACGGTCTTTATAATTTGGGGACAGGTAAAGCCAGGTCCTTTGTAGATTTAGTAAAAGCAACTTTCAATGCGTTAGAGGTTGAAACTAGTATTGGTTTTATACCTACACCAATAGATATAAGAGATAAATACCAATACTTTACAGAGGCTAATATGCAGAAATTAATAGATAATGGTTACAGTAAACCATTTACGTCGTTGGAAGATGGAGTAGATGATTATGTAAGAAATTATTTATTGACTAAGAACTACTGTTAAAGTTGCTCGTGCAATTTAATTAACTGTTGACGCATTGTTTGCATCTTGTCTGAAATTTGTTTGATGTTGGTTACAGGGGCACTTTTGTTTCCTTTTAATTCTTTTTTTGCTCCTTCAAGCGTGTACCCCTTTTCTTTAACTAGAATAAAAATACGCTTAAAATTATCAATGTCTGCTTTTGTGAAAAGACGATTTCCTTTTTTGTTTTTTTTAGGTTTAATAATACCAAACTCTTTTTCCCAGAAACGTATTAATGACGTGTTAACATCAAACATAACAGCCACTTCACCAATGGCGTAATACAACTTTTCTACTTTTCTTTCTATGTAAGGCATCTTAGTCGAACGATTGAATTGGTGCACTAGACAATTTGATCATTTCTTCGTATTGAGCTGGAGAAAGATCGTTGTAATAAAAGTTAATAGGGTTTATTTTTTTACCATTCTTATGTACCTCATAATGTAAATGAGGAGCAGTTGATCTTCCTGTATTTCCTACAAAACCAATTATTTCACCTCTTTTAATTTTTTGGCCTTTTTTAACATTGAATTTACTAAGATGAGCATACAATGTTTCGTATCCATAACCGTGATCGATTACGATATGATTTCCAAATCCTCGGTTTGATCGTCTAATAGATTTAATAACACCGTTTCCGGTGGCATACATTTCTATACCTGTTTTTGCTGTGAAATCTTGGCCATAGTGCATTAATGGAATTTTCAGAATAGGATGTGTTCGCATTCCATAACCACTTGACATGCGGGTTAAGTCTTTATTTGCAATTGGCATTATACTTGGCAAGGAAGCAAGCATATCTTCTTTTCGTTTAGCTAAGTCATAAACTTCATCAAACGATTTTGATTGAATGTAGAGTTGTTTGGTTATTTGGTCTAACTTCTCAGATGTTTCTATAACGACTTCAGAACTTTTAAATCCCTCTAAATTTTTATACCGGTTAGCTCCACCAAATCCAGCTTTTCTAATGTTGTCAGGAATTGGTTCAGCTTCAAAAATAATTCTGTAAATGTTATCATCCCGATTCTGAATATCGCCAACAACCTCTGTAATTTGATCTAATCTTTTGTTTAACAATTGATACTGAAGTTGTAATTGTTGGTTCTCTTGTTTTAATATTTTCTCTTTTGGAGAATCAAATACACTGTAAGACAGAGCAATGAATAGGGATGCGAAAATAGCTCCCGTAGTCGCATAGGCAAGTGTTTTAAGGATTCTGTCCTTAAATTTACGTTCTATCTTTTCATATGATAGAGTTTTGGTATTGTATTTATACTTTAGCGCCACAAATTCATTTTACAATCTGCAAAGGTATTTTTTTTGGCTAACTTTGAAAATATCAGATAATTAGAACGTTTTACTTAACTTATTATTTAACCAAATAAATGACCTCAAACGAAATTAGAAGTCAATTTTTCGATTTTTTTAAATCTAAAAACCATAAAATAGTTGATTCTGCACCCATTGTTCAAAAGAACGATCCAACATTAATGTTTACTAATGCAGGAATGAATCAGTTTAAAGATTTTTTTCTCGAAAATCGCAAGCCAGATTCTTTAAGAGTTGCAAATACGCAAAAATGTTTAAGAGTATCTGGCAAGCACAACGACCTTGAAGAAGTAGGCGTAGATACATACCATCATACCATGTTTGAAATGCTAGGGAATTGGTCTTTCGGCGATTATTTTAAAAAAGAGGCCATTGAATGGGCTTGGGAAATATTGACCGATGTATATAAAATTGATAAAGATAGGCTGTACATTACCATCTTTTCTGGTGACAAAAAGGATAAGTTAACTGAAGATGCAGAGGCTAGAGAACTTTGGAAAAGACATATTTCTAATGATCGAATTTTAGGCTTTGATCGAATGGATAATTTTTGGGAAATGGGTGAAATGGGCCCTTGTGGACCTTGTTCTGAAATTCATGTTGATATCCGATCTGATGAAGAAAGAAAACAACTTGATGGGAGAACATTGGTGAACAAAGATCATCCTCAAGTTATTGAAATTTGGAATTTGGTTTTTATACAATACAACAGAATAAAGAGTGGAGCGTTAACCGACCTGCCAAACAAGCACATTGATACCGGAATGGGATTAGAACGTTTGGCAATGGTTATGCAGCTGCAACAGTCTAATTATGATACTGATTTGTTTGCGCCAGCAATAAATCAGCTGCAAATATTATCAGGAATTAAATATAAAAAATCTGATTCTAAAACTGATGTTGCCATTCGGGTAATTGCAGATCACTTAAGAGCAGTAGCTTTCTGTATAGCAGACGGACAATTACCATCTAACAATGGAGCAGGTTATGTTGTAAGGCGAATTTTAAGAAGAGCTATTAGATATGGTTATAGTACTTTGAATATTAAACAGCCCTTTATATACAGTTTGGTGCAATTACTTGCTGATAAAATGGGTGGAGTATTTGAAGAGCTCAATACTCAAAGCAACTTAATAAAGCAAGTAATAAAAGAAGAAGAAGAAAGTTTTTTAAGAACACTTGATAAAGGAATAGATCGATTAACAGTGCTTGTTAAACAAACTAAGGGATATACAGTTAGCGGTAAAGCCGTTTTTGAATTGTACGATACCTATGGTTTTCCGCTTGATTTAACCTTACTCATATTAAAAGAACAGAACAAAACAGCAGACATTCAAGAGTTTGAATCTGAACTACTAGCTCAGAAAAAACGATCAAGAAATGCAAGTGAAATTGAAAAGCAAGATTGGATAATTGTAAAGGAATCGAAAGAAGAGGGTTTTGTTGGGTATGATTCTCTTAAATCTGAATCACAAATTACCAAATACAGAGAGGTTTCTCAAAACAGCACAATTTCATATCATGTAGTATTTGATAAAACACCCTTTTATGCTGAAAGTGGAGGACAAGTTGGCGATACAGGCTGGCTGATTGAAGGTGAATCAAAAATTGAAGTAACCAACACTCAAAAAGAAAACGATGTTGTTGTACATTATTTAATGAGTCTACCGAAAGTGGTTTCAAATTCATTTGAGCTTAAAGTTGATGCTGAAAAAAGACAAGCAACAGAACTAAACCATACTGCTACTCATTTAATGCATTACGCATTAAGAGAAGTATTAGGAACTCATGTTGAACAAAGAGGGTCGTTAGTTAATGCTAATTATTTAAGGTTTGATTTTTCTCATTTCCAGAAAATGTCCAACGAAGACATCGAAAAAGTTGAGGAATTGGTAAACACTATGATTAGGGAGAATACTTCTTTGAGCGAGCATAATGAAATTCCGATATCTGATGCAAAAGAAATGGGCGCTATGGCTCTTTTTGGAGAGAAATATGGCGAAAGTGTACGGGTAATCCAATTTGATAAATCTGTTGAACTTTGTGGAGGAACGCATGTAAAAGCTACTGGTGGTATTGGACTGTTTAAAATAATTTCTGAGCAAGCTGTATCATCTGGAATTAGAAGGGTAGAGGCTTTAACCGGAAAAAATGCTTTGGATTATATAAACGGCCATCTAAATACAATTCAACAATTAAAGACCTCTTTAAAAACCAATGATTTAATAAAAAGCATTGATGCTTTATTTGTGAAAAACAAACTATTAAATGAGGACGTTGAAAAATTGAAAAGTGCTCAGGCGTCTGGCTTAAAAACTGAATTAATTCAAAAAGCGACCGTGATCAATGACAAGATTCTTATTGCTGAAGTGGTTGATGTAGATTCTAAAAAAGCAAAGGATTTAAGTTTTCAGATTAAATCAGAAATAGAAAATAGTGTGGTTTTATTGATTGTTTTAAATAATGGAAAAGTTAACTTGAATTTGGCTGTAAGCGATGCATTAGTTAAAAACAAGGGTTTGCATGCAGGTAACATGATTAGAGAAATAGCAAAAGAAGTTGGAGGCGGAGGTGGCGGACAGCCATTTTTTGCAAGCGCCGGAGGTTCAGACCCTTCAGGAGTGGAAAAAGCAATTAATAAGCTGAAAGAAATATTGGCTTAATTACTAGTTTATTAAGCAAAAAAAGCGGACTTAAAGTCCGCTTTTTTTATTTCGTATAATCCCAGTCTTCTAAGAATTTCGTGGTAAAATCCCCTGACTTAAACTGTTCGTTTTTCATTAATTTTTGATGGAAAGGAATCGTTGTCTTTATACCTTCAACAATATATTCATCTAAAGCGCGCTCCATTTTTTTAATCGCTTCATCACGGGTCTCAGCAATACAAATTAACTTTGATATCATTGAATCGTAATGAGGAGGAATCGAGTAACCGGCATAAACATGTGTGTCAATTCGAACTCCTCGACCACCTGGCTCGTGGTAATCTGTAATTTTACCTGGTGAAGGTCTCCAATCATTGAAAGGATCTTCAGCGTTTATTCTACATTGTAATGCATGTCTTTGAGGGTCGTAATTTTTACCAGAAATTCTTTCACCGTTGGCAATTAAAATCTGCTCTTTAATTAAATCATAATCTATTACTTCCTCGGTAATAGTATGCTCAACCTGGATTCTTGTATTCATTTCCATGAAATAGAAGTCCTTGTTTTTGTCAACCAAAAACTCAACAGTTCCAACACCTTCATATCTAACAGCTTTTGCCGCTTTTATTGCCGCTGCACCCATTTTTTTTCTAAGAGCTGGAGTAACAAAAGGAGATGGAGTTTCTTCAACGAGCTTTTGATGACGTCGTTGAATAGAACAATCTCGTTCTCCCATATGACATGCTCTCCCATACTGATCACCAGCAATCTGGATTTCTATATGACGAGGCTCTTCAATGAATTTTTCCATGTACATACCGTCGTTTCCGAACGATGCACCAGCCTCAGCTTGCGCTTTGGCCAATTGTTCATCAAATTCTTTTTCTTCCCAAACAACTCGCATTCCCTTGCCACCGCCACCAGCTGTAGCCTTTAACATTACAGGATATCCTATTTCTTTTGCGGAAACCTTGGCTTTTTTTACGTCTGTGATAATTCCTTCAGAACCTGGAACACATGGAACGCCTGCTTTAATCATTGTAGCTTTTGCAGATGCTTTATCTCCCATACCTTCAATCTGCTCAGGTGTAGCACCAATAAATTTGATGTTATGATCTTTGCAGATTTGAGAAAATTTAGAATTTTCAGAAAGGAAGCCATAACCTGGATGAATAGCATCAGCATTGGTGATTTCAGCCGCTGATATTATACTTGGTATAGATAGGTATGATTTAGCGCTCGGAGGAGGTCCAATACAAACCGCCTCATCTGCAAATCGAACGTGTAAGCTTTCGATATCGGCTGTAGAATAAACTGCTACAGTTTGGATGCCCATTTCCTTGCAAGTACGGATTATTCGCAGAGCTATTTCGCCACGATTGGCAATTAGTATTTTACTGAACATAAAACAAAATGTTAAGCTGCACTTAATTATGCAGGCTCTACTATAAATAATGGTTGATCGTATTCTACAGGTGTAGAATCTTCAACCAACACTTTTACTATTTTACCTGATACTTCAGATTCAATTTCATTGAATAGTTTCATTGCCTCAATAATACATACAACTTTACCAACTTGAATGGAGTCACCTACATTCACAAATAATGGCTTATCAGGCGATGATGAACGATAAAAAGTTCCAATCATCGGAGATTTTATAGTGATTAAGTTGCTGTCTGATGCATCAGATATAGCAGGCTGTTGAATGTCAGCAGAAACCGGTACAGCTAAAGTAGATGCTTGCATCTGAGCCATTGGCATTTGAGGCGTAATAACTTGAGTGTCACCGTTTCTGTGTTCCTCGCTTCCTTTTGCTTTGATCAAAAGTTTAACGTCTTTCGTTTCTAATTCAACCTCGTGTACACCTGATTTTGCAACAAATTTGATTAGATTTTGAATTTCAGTTACTGTCATAGAATTCAATTTCTGATTAAGGAGGTAAATATATATTTTTTATGATTGGAACGAAAGTACCATTTACGAATTATAAGCCCATTTAAGGTAGATTGACCCCCAAGTGAAACCGCCTCCAAATGCACTAATTATAATGGTATCGCCTTTTTTTAATTGATTTTCATATTCCCATAGTAAAAGAGGAATTGTACCGCTGGTTGTATTGCCGTATTTTTGGATGTTAAGCATTACTTTTTCGTCACTTACGCCCATTCTTCGCGCGGTAGCATCAATTATTCTTTTATTTGCTTGATGGGGCACTAACCAAGATACATCATCACTGGTGAGGTTATTCTTAGCCATAATTTCGGCTGAAACATCGGCCATGTTGGTTACCGCAAACTTAAAAACAGATTTACCTTCTTGGTAAACATGATGTAACTTAGCATCTATAGAATGGTGCGAAGCAGGCAATAATGAGCCTCCAGCTTTTTGATGTAAATGAGCTCTACCTGATCCATCCGATTTCAAGATTGAGTCAATGATGTAATCATCATCTTCAACAGGCTCTAATAAGGCCGTTCCGCCTCCATCACCAAATATTATACAAGTAGTTCTGTCTTCGTAATTTATAATTGACGACATCTTATCAAAACCGCAAATCAACACTTTTTTGTATTTGCCAGTTTCTATAAATTGAGATCCCGTTATAACGCCATAAATGAAACTTGAACAAGCCGCAGCAAGGTCGTAACTAAAAGCATTTTTTGCACCTACCTTGTCAGCAATGATATTAGCCGTGGCAGGAAACACCAAATCAGGTGTAATTGTACAGCAAATGATTAGGTCAATTTCAAGCGGGTCAAGGTTCTTTTTAGTGAGCAGTTTTTTAATTGATTCTGCTGCCATATCAGATGTTCCTAAGTTTGGGTCATCTAATATCCTACGTTCTTTAATACCAGTTCTAGAAGTAATCCATTCGTCAGTGGTATCAATAATTTTTTCTAAGTCTTTGTTGGTTAAAACTCTGTCCGGAACGTAACCTTCAATACCTGTGATAGCTGCTTTTAACAAGGTGCTCATATAAGTCGTTTAAAAAATAAAAACCGCTTACAATTTTACACTAAATTTATAAGCGGTTCACATTAGCCAATACGGCTTTAATAACTTAGTCCGAATTTACTCAGCTACAGACTTTTCCATCACAACTTTACCTTTATAGTAAAGTTTGCCTTCAAACCAGTGTGCTCTATGCATCAGGTGAGGTTGACCAGTTGTTGGACAAGTACCAATTGTAGGAAGCTCAGCTTTATAGTGAGTTCTTCTCTTATCTCTCCTGGTTTTAGATATTTTTCTTTTAGGATGCGCCATAATATCTTATTTTAAATTTCTCAAAGCATCCCAACGTGGGTCAGGCTCTGGTTTTTCGGTTATTATATATTCGTTTAGTTTATCAATCATTTCTTGATTACAATCTTCAATTGGGTGTTCTAATTTTGGAGGAATAGCAAAGAAAATAAACTCATATAGAATATTTATAAGGTTAAGCTTGTGCTCATGGTGATGGAGTACAAGAATTTCTTCTGTTTCTTCCATCTCTAAGTCACCAAATTTAAATACAACGCTGTTTTCACTTTCAATATCAACATTCAAGTTAAAAGTACATCTGTCACAATTGGTTGTAATCGATCCTTTTATAGTTATACACAGCTTAAGTAATGTTGGTTTTTTGTCAAGCTCGACATTAACCTCACATTTTCCATCTGATACAAAAGCAAAAGAATCAAAGTATTCAAAGAACGTTTTATCAATCTGAAAATCAAAAAGATGAACGCCATCTTTTAAAATAGCAAATGGTATTTCATATTGCCGTTTCAGTTTGTTCTCTTTTTTCATTTCAAAAAGGCTTGCAAAAGTATAAATATAATTGATTAATTCAATTCTTACTGGCTATATTTCAAATAGGTATAAATTTTTGCTAATACTATTTGCTTTTAACCAGCGCGTTTGCTTTTAATTTTTTTAGTTCGAACCGATTGTTATAAATGTCGAGTGCAACGTAAATTGCATTTCTAAAAGAAGTTTCATCAGCTTGGTTTAGCCCTGCGATATCATATCCAGTTCCATGATCTGGCGATGTTCTTACTATTGGTAAACCTCCAGTAAAATTCACTCCGTCACCCTGTGAAATGGTCTTAAACGGGGTTAAGCCTTGATCATGATACATTGCCAAAACGCCATCGAACTGAGCATATTTATGTCCAGAAAAGAAACCATCTGCAGGGTATGGTCCCAAGCATATTATTCCATTTTCCTTTGCTTTTTCAATAGCTGGAACAATGATAGTTTGCTCTTCAATTCCGATTAAACCTTCATCGCCACTATGTGGATTGAGTCCAAGCACAGCAATTTTTGGTTTTCTAATGTTGAAGTCGGTATTTAAACAATTGTTAAGTGCTTCAAGCTTTTTTAGGATTAGTTCAGTAGATATAGTATTAGCCACATCTTTTACAGGAATATGTCCTGTCACAACACCTACGCGTAAACAATTATGAACCATAAGCATAATGGGGTTATCCTCATTGGCATAATCTGCAAGGTATTCTGTATGTCCAGGAAAGTTAAAATCTTTCGACTGAATGTTCTTTTTGTTTATAGGTGCAGTAACCAATACGTCAAATTTGTTTGAAGCTATGTCTTTTACTGCTGTATCCAAAGATTTAAAGGCTATAGCTCCTGCTTCTTGGGTAGATATTCCAAAATGAGTTTCTATATTTTCATCTAAACAGTTTAGAATATTTATTTTTTGAGGGTGAGCTTGATCTGCATCAGTAATTGAGTTGAAATGAAATCCCCCTATTTGAAGTTCTTCGGTTAGATGTTTAAAAATAGAAGTATGGCCATAAATTATAGGATAAAAACTATCCAATATCCGTTGATCCATCAAGGACTTCACAATTACTTCAGGTCCAATACCATTTATATCACCAATGGATATACCAACTCTTATTTTGCTGTTGGATTTTTTCATCTTAGCATCTTGATTTTAGAAAGTGGTACAACAACCTTACTCCAATTCCTGATCCACCAATGGTTCTGTATTTATCTGCAGAATGTAAAAATGCTGGACCAGCAATATCAAGATGTAAATATGGATAGGAGTTATCCCCTTTTTCATTTTTAGTAAAATACTCTAAAAATTTACCTGCAGTTATTGCTCCACCTTCAGGCGCTCCTAAATTGGTTAAGTCGGCAATATCAGATTTTAACATATCCCAATACTCATCAAAAAATGGCAGTTCAGCAAGTCTTTCATGAACAGCAAAACCTGATTTCTTTAACTCTGAATGTACTTCATGAGATGCATTACCCATTGATACAATAGCTTGTGTGCCAACTGTTCGGGCTGCAGAACCGGTAAGGGTCGCCATGTCAATTACCAATTCAGGGTCGTATTTAATTGCATAAGTTAGAGCGTCAGCCAATATGAGTCTTCCTTCAGCATCTGTGTTTAAAACTTCAACAGTTTTTCCGTTAAACATAGTTATTACGTCACCCGGAGCATAAGCTGCACCAGAAGGGCGGTTGTCGGTTGCAGGAACTAATGCAATAACCCAAAGAGGCAAGTTGTTTTTAGCAACAGCATACATCGTTCCGATTACTGCTGCTGAACCAGCCATATCACTTTTCATGAAGTCCATTGATTTACCTGTTGGTTTTAAACTCAAACCTCCAGTATCATAAACTACTCCTTTTCCTACCAAAACGTATGGCTTTACATTAACTGCATTGTCAGGCTTGTGCTCCATAATATTGAAAGTAGGTGGCTCAATGCTGCCTTTGTTTACTGCAAGTAAACCTCCCATTTTAAGCGCTTCAATCTTCTTTTTATTAAATACTTCAAGTCTAAATCCAGCATCTTTCGACAGAATAGCGATTTCTTCTGATAATTGAGTTGCTGTTAAATAAGATTGAGGTTCATTAACCAAATCACGGGTAGAATATACTCCTTCACAAACTATCTTTAATTCAGCCAGATCTGTATCGGATAAATTTGAGCAACAGATGTTGATGGCTTCTAAGGTATTCGGTTTGCTATCAGAAATGTATTTGTCAAACTTGTAAAGACCTAATATTATTCCTTCCGAAATATCAACTGCATGACCTGCGTTTTCAGCAACTATTTGTACTGAATCTAATTGGTTAGAATTTATTTGATTGGCAATTGAATGACCTATAACTCTCAAGTTTTCGGCATTTTTGTTTCCGTCAAGAGTTAATATTTGAACAACTGCTGTTACCTTATTTGGAGCATTTACAACAACTGGTGTTTTAGCTGAAAGGTGTAAAGCATAAACATCGCTTGGAATCGTATCAATATCTAATTTTTCTGCATCAGCTGATGAATTAACCAACCAAATGGTTGATTTTTTTGCATCAATATCATTTATAAGATTTATGTTCATTTTTCAGTTTGTATGTTGACCGACAAACGTACTAAACAAATATTTGGGTTTAGCCGTTTACCAAATTGTAAATGTCATTTATTAAACCTTTAATAAAAGTTAGTAAAACTTTGCTTTTGTAAGTATCTTAGCTGATTCATAAAAATGAAGAATCTTTTAGTCTTGTTTGTTTTGGTATTTGCTCTCACTAATGTGAACGCAACTCATAATAGGGCAGGGCAGATTTCATACAAGCATATTTCAAATTTAACCTATGAAATTACGGTAACAACATTTACCGATCCAGACGCTACGGGAGCAGACAGATGTACTCTTGATGTGCATTTTGGTGATGGTAGTATGGAAACTGTAAACAGGAGCAACGGAGTTTTAAACAACCGCTGTACGGCAAATGTAAATACGGGAGATGGTGAGTTAATCTATCAAAACACCATTAGAAAAAATAGATACATAACAACCCATACGTACGCAGGACCAGGATCTTATATAATTACAATGTCTGATCCAAATAGGGTTGACAATATCCAGAACATTCCTAACTCAGTAAGCGTTCCGTTTTTTTTACGCTCTACCTTGGTGATAAGCTCCACAGTAGGGCCTAATACTTCGCCCGATTTGTTTTACTACCCGGTTGATAATGGCTGTATGCAAAAACCATATTTTCATAATCCTGGAGCCGTAGACCCTGACGGAGATAGTTTGCATTTTAGTTTTTCGGTTTGTTATGGAGACGATGGCAAGCCAATACCGGGTTATGTTTTGCCAAATGAAATTAATCCAAATGGAATGAATAATTTGGAAATTGACGAACAGTCTGGAACTTTATCTTGGATTACACCTCAAGCCTTTGGCGACTTTAACGTATGTATATTAATTCAAGAGTATAGAAGAGATACGGTATCAGGTCAGGTTATAAAAGTAGGAGATGTATTACGAGACATGCAAATGACCATAGGTGCATGTGATAACGATCCTCCAACATACGACCCATTGCCTGATGAATGTGTTTTAGCAAACGATACTGTTAAAAGAGCAATTCGCTTTAATGATGTAGGTGATTTATTAACTTTAACGGGTTCTGGATTGCCTTTGAATTTAAACATTAGTCCTGCTAAGTTTAATCAACCAGTTATCGAGCTTGACTCCGTTGAGTCCGTTTTTTATTGGGAAACATTGTGTGATCATATTAGAACAAGATCTTATCAAATGGTGTTTAGGGCTGCTGATAATAGACAGTTAAGTGAGCTTGTGAATTTTTCAACCCTTAATGTACTGATTGTTGGCCCACCCTCAAATTTTATTGATGCAGAACCTAAAGGAAATTCTGTTCAATTATCATGGTCAGTGAATCCATGTGACAACGCTGTTGGATATAAAATTTACAGGAAAATTGACTCACTTGGATACGTGCCCGATAAATGTGTTGTTGGGGTTCCGGCTTTTACTGGTTATAAGCTAATTGCAAAAGTATCAAGTTACAACTTAGTTAATTATACAGATGATAACGATGGAGAAGGATTGGTACACGGCCATAAATATTGCTATATGATAACAGGTGTTTATCCTGATGGAGTTGAAAGTTTACCAACCTTCGAAGCTTGTACTCAATTAAAAAAGGATGTTCCAGTAATAACCAGAGTATCAATAAGAAATACTAGTGAATCATTTGGGCGTGATACAGTTATGTGGGCATCTCCAACTGAGTTAGATGATACTGTTCAGTTTTTAGGACCATATCAATACAGAATTTACCGAAAAATAAATGACTTTCCTTTTGAGCAAATAGGACTAACCAATATTGTAAACAACATTGAAGATGGTGACACAATGTTTGTAGATGAAAATTTAAACACTAAAGATGATTTCTTGTCGTATAAAATTGAACTTACAAGTGGTGTTGATGTGGTGGGAGAAACTCAAAAAGCTCAGTCTTTGTATTTACAGGCAAAAGGCTTGGACAGATCTATGCTTTTAACATGGGATGTTCAAGTTCCTTGGACAAATTATTTTTACGAGGTTCATCGTTTTAATGAACTTCTACAGTTGTATGAATTGTTAGACACGGCTTATGGAACCCAGTTTATTGATTCAGGATTGATAAACGAAACTTCGTATTGTTATTTGGTGAAATCCATCGGTAAATACTCGACAAGTGGATTTATTGACCCACTTATTAATTGGTCACAAATATCATGTGCTGCTCCGACAGATACCATTCCTCCGTGCAATCCTTTGAATATTGTTGTTGAGGGAGATTGTGATCTAGATCGAACCTATTTGTTTTGGGAAAACCCAAAGATTGAGTGCGGTGATGATATTTGGAAATATAGAATTTATTATGCCCCTAAATTGGGCGATGAATATGAGTTTATATACGAAACCGTAGATGCGGATGAAACAGAATACGAGAAAATTTCGCCATATTCTATAGCAGGTTGTTATGAAATTACTGCGCTTGATTCAAGTGGAAATGAATCAATTGCCGAAGACAGGTTCTGTATTGATAATTGCCCTAATTATAGACTACCCAATGTATTTACTCCAGGTGGAGATGGAGCAAATGATTTCTTTGTTCCGCTGCCTTACAAACATGTTGAATCCATCAACATGAAAATTTACGATAGGTGGGGAAGTTTAGTTTTTAAAGCAACTAACCCTGCCATTGGTTGGGACGGAAGACATTTTTTAACAAACAGAATACTTCCATCAGGAGTTTATTTTTACGTTTGTACTGTTAATGAAATAAGGCTAACAGGAATTGAGCCGATGGAATTAAAAGGCACTGTTACCATTTTTAATCAAAAAGATAGAAACCCAACATCTAATTAATGTTTACAGGAATAATAGAAGGTTTAGCAAAAGTTGTTGGCTTTGAAAAAGAATTAGAGAATTTACACCTTACACTTACCAATCCGTTTGACGAAAGTTTTAAAATTGACCAAAGCGTAGCGCACAATGGGGTTTGTTTAACTGTTGTAAAAATGGTAGATAACACCTATACTGTTACCGCAATAAAGGAAACGCTTGATAAATCAAATATTGGAAAACTGGAAATAGGGGATTTAGTAAATATTGAACGTTGCATGAAAATGAACGGAAGACTTGATGGGCACATTGTTCAAGGGCATGTTGATACCACGGCAGCAGTAACTAGCATTAAAGAAGAAAGCGGAAGCTGGAGTTTGTCTTTTGAGTATGATAAAGACAAGGAGCATATTACTGTTGAGAAAGGCTCCATTACCATTAATGGGGTTAGTTTAACGGTATGTGATTCGGGTATAAATACGTTTAGTGTAGCCATTATTCCTTACACGTTTGAGCACACTAATTTTAAGAATTTTAAAGTTGGTACAACGGTAAATTTAGAGTTTGATATTATTGGTAAATATGTAGCTAAGCAAATATTGATAAACAAAGCATAATGGATTTATTATTTGTTACCTGGACAGTAGAACCAGATATTATATCTTCTCCACTAACCATAAGATGGTACGGCGTATTTTTTGCGGGCGCTTTTATGACAGGATACTACATTCTTAAGAAATTTTTTAAAGCCGAAAACGCCAGCGAAGAGTGGCTTGATAGTGTTTTGCTTTATGTTATGGTAGGAACTATTTTAGGCGCAAGACTTGGTCATGTTTTCTTTTATGACTGGGATTATTACTCAAAAAATTTAGGTGACATAGTTAAAATATGGGAGGGCGGTTTAGCCAGCCATGGAGGAGGAATAGGAATTATAATAGCCTTGTGGCTATATTCAAAAAGGGTTACTAAAAAACCAATGTTTTGGATTTTGGATAGAGTAGCGGTTGTAACTGCTTTGGGTGCTGTTTTTATTAGGTTAGGAAACCTAATGAACCACGAGATTATTGGGGTTCCAACAGACAAGGCCTGGGGATTTATTTTTACAAAAGCACATATAATAGATCCTATGATTCCGCGTCATCCTGCTCAGTTGTATGAGTCGTTTTGTTATTTAATAACCTTTGGTGTGCTGTATTTTCTTTTTTGGAACAAACAATGGAGCCAGTTTCAAGGTAGAATCTTCGGACTTTTTTTGATTATGCTGTTTTCGTTCCGATTCATAGTAGAGTTTGTGAAAAACAGTCAAGGTGGGTTTGAATCGTCGTTAGGCTCAGCTCTTAGCACTGGGCAGTGGCTAAGTATACCTTTTGTTTTTATTGGGTTGTACTTTGCTATTACAGCAAAAGAAGTTAAGGCTTAAACTAATTACTCTACTCGTTCATGATTTTTTGAACTTCCTCTAATGGAATTTCTACACCACTCTTTTCGCCTATTATGTTTACACCTTCAATGCTTTGTTGTTTTAGAAAAGTAGCGTAATCTTGAGCTTCTTTGTAAGAATAATAAGGTTTTGATCTAAACCTTGATTCGCCACCCTCATTATCAGAAACTTCTACACTTCCGAATTTAATCAGCTGATTAAAAAATGAAGTAGGCATTTCATCTTTAAACACACCAAACTCAACCCGATAATTTACCGTTGGGTTTGTTTTTTCAATTAGTTGATTAATTAAATCTTCAAGTTCATCAATATCTTGGTTTTCCATATTTAATTGAGGTGCAGTAGTTGCCTTAGGTGCCGGCTCAGTTAAAGGAGTTGCTTCGGGGTTTATGGCTGGTGTTACGGCGTTACTTTTGGCTTTCACCTCTTCAAGATCTTCTTTTGCTTTATTAATATCTTTCAACGATTGCTCCTGCTGCGATTGAATTTTAAGTAAATCTTGTTTAAGTTTTCTTAATTCATCAATTTGGCGTTGTAAATCGTCTGTTTTTTTCCAAAGTTTTTTCTCTGCTCCAGGGTCAATAGTAGGAGTGCTAGTAGGTTTATTGTTGGGGCTACTAATTACTGGTGCTGCTCCATTAGGTTTACTTGGGTAGGTGCCGGCAGGTAACAAGCTGCAATTTTCAAAAACGCGAACAAAAGAGCCTATAAAACCATCAGCTTGTAATTGTTTAATTCTGTTTTTTGCTTCTACTTTTGTGGTGTAATTACCTACAAAAAATCTGGTATTTCCATCATCATATGAGCTGCCGCTTAAATCAGCAATATCTGGATAAGGGTTAGCCATCTCTCTTAGTTTAGTAGCCATTACTTGCACTCGGTAAATGGTGGTGCTATCCTTACAACTTGGTTTTGGAACATTAATGCCATCTACGTTGGTCATTTCTATTTCATTGTTTTTACCAGTAAGGGCGTTAAATTGATAGCCATTTGAGCCGTTCACATTAATACCTCTTTCTTTTTCATTAAACACAAAATCTATTTCAAAGGTTTTTAATCCATTAAAACTTATTTCATATTCGTCTTGTTCGCACGTAAACTGGCCTCCAAATGCGTTAATTATTTTCACTTTGTAAATACCAGAATTAGGAGGTACTTGGATGTTAAAACGCCCACTATTATCTGTTAAACTTTTAAAAATATTACCATTTTCGTCAATCGCCATAACCGGAATGTTTGAAATAGAAAGTTTGTTTACTTCGCTATATAAGTCTCGGTTTACAACGATGCGTCCCCTCACTTTAAATCCTTCTGAAAAGGGAATATAAATAGTAGTATTACCTATAATGTTAACGTTAATTATAGGGCCATCTGTGTGATATAAGCCGTCTAGTTTTTCTAAAGGGAAAAATGATATATCAAAAGAGCCTTCAGGGATTTTGTTGTATTTAATGGTTCCATCATTATCGGATATTAAGTCCATCTCCACAAATTTGCCTAAAGTATGTTTGTTGTTAGCTAATTCAGCCGAGTCGGCTTTATTGGTGCTTGGCATTTTTCTTCTAATATTGGTAATGATGTTTTCTAGCAGCGGCTCATTTTGGTCCATTATTTGATTACCATTAAGATCTTTAAAATAAATAACTGTTAAGTCATAATATTTGGTTCTAGGTTGTTGAAAGTTAAACTCTTTTTTAATAGCAAACACGATGAACAGGCTTCGATTTGTTAGTACTTCATTTTCTGTTAAGTTTCGTCGATTCAAATTAAAATTAATTGAACTACGAGCTGACCAACCATTTTTCATAATCAATTTTGGAGAAATATTAGCCCCGTATGTCTCGGATTGCCTTGCAGTTTGGATCATAATATTTGCAAATGCATCGACAATGAGTTTTTTATCGAAATAGGCTTTACTAATATAAGGTCTAACAATAGCTGTTTGATTTTTAATAGATGAAGTGAAACTTCTGATTTGACTTTGATTCAATATTCCTTTTACGAAAACCACAGAAACCCCCGAGTTTTTTTGTCGATAGTTTAAAGACATTCTAGTGCTTCCATACAGTTTGGAATAGTCAATAGTATTTCCTGGGAGGGAGGGGTCAACATAAATACTAATAGGTTTATAAAAACCTTTCTCAATAAAACCACTAACAGATTTATATGAATCTATCTTATATGACAACTTTATGTTTGCTGCGTAGTTGTCTGTTTCATTGGTGAATCTACTAGCTGTTTTAAAGTAAAAATTGGTGATTTGGTTGTTGTTAAAAACTCCTCCAATTGCTCCAGATAAACTGCTTGACATACGCTGATTTAAATTTGCTCTAAGGTTTAACATTTCAAATTCTGAAGTATTAATTTGCCTACCTGTCAATATTAAATATTGATAGGTATTTGTGTAGTTTAGTGAACTTGATAATGCCGTATTCTCTGTTAATTTATATCCTAAGGCATTTCTAAGGGTAGTTGTATTATTTATTGCACCAGAATGGTAAGGTGAAGAATAATCAAATGAAGATATTGAATTGAATTTGATGAAGTTTAAATTATGACTTACACCTGCCATAAAACCTGTAAGTGTTCTGTCTTCATCTTGTACGATAGGGAAGTCACCAATTTGATATCTGTGATTTCTAGAACTAACGCTATATCTTATTGACAGCGTTTGGTTTTTAATTGGTGAAAATGATACTAAACCACCGACATTTTGAAAGGCAATTAAATTGTAATCATCAATAATTCTGGATGTTCCTATTTTATAACTGATACCTTTAATCGCCCCTCCATAATCGACACCATAAGATGTTATCGGTAAAAACACACTTCTTGATAGGCTTCCAGTAATTTTATGTGATTTAAATAAATCTACAGAGAGTTTTATTCCTCTACCAACTGCCCTAAGGTCAAATCCGGATCCGCTAATATCTCCCAATTCTAAAAAGTATTTTTTGTAGGTGTAAGCAACATAGAAATTACTATATTTCCAAAGGCTTTCTCCAAAGCCTTCTGGATTACCTGCTCCGAGATTAAGTAAGTTAATTTGGTAAAATAAACGGTGATCTTTTTGAGGAAATAAAATTTCCCCTTTTGCTAAAACATTGAACCTTGGTGTGCCACTTGATAGGATGTTTCTAGTAATAACCCCAATGCTAAGTGGGGTATGTTTCATATTACCAATGCCATTGTTGAACTTTGTCGGAAGTTTATTGAAAATAACAGACTTTATTTTTGTTATTCCATTACTAGCTTTAATTTTTACAGAATTGAATTTTTGGTTTTGTAGAATATATTGATTGTCTGAAGTTTCAAACTTTACTTCGATGATGAAAGTAGTGTCCTTGTTAGGCTCAAGCTCAATGTAAAACTCATCAGCAGGCGATAAGTAATCTCTAAAAGATAAATTCTCACCAGCTTCTAGTTCTATTTTTATAACTTCGCGTACATTACCTTGGTTAGAAATTGTCAATTCAAAAGGAGCGTATCGGTACCTGTTGTTGAAATATATTGAATTGAAAGGTATTGACATGTTCCATTTAGAAGTGGCCGGAATTTTAACATATCCAGAAGTCAATTCTGGTTTACGTTTTTTGTCATCAAATTTGAATTTACCTGTCAACACATAAGTATTATTTCCTTTTACAGTATTGTCTTCAGTAATCCACAATGGAATTCTCCTTTTTTCATTTGGGGCTAGTGAGAGTTGAATGCCTGATATGATTTTACCTGAGCAGGACCACCCTGTTGGAAGGTTTATTGATAAAATACCACTAACAGGCTGATCAAAAATATTTTCAATAACGATTGAATTAAACAAAATCGAATCAGGACCATGATTAGAAAGTTTTTTTGTGAATGAAAGAAACTTAGTTTCTTCTTCATTAGTTGGTACTAATACTTCATTAGACGATGTGTCTTGTAAGTTATCGTTGGTGTTTGTTACAGAATCAACTTGGCCAAATAATGAAATGTTAGCCCAAATTGTTTGAACAATTAAAAAAACAAATATGTGTTTTAAATAATTCAATATATCTTTAAGGACATGCACCGCCCCAGGTTCCACATCCTCTTAAGTCAAAGTCAACATTTAATATATAGTAACCAGGTGGTGAAGTTGCTAAGGAGTTGGTTACTCCAATTTTAAATTCAATTTGTATTCGGTGAGTTGAAAACTGAATATTTTCTGAGGTTGGTCTATCAGAGCTAAAAATAAGGTCTGTAACACCACCACCTGTCAAAGTTTGGGTTGCTGCGAAAGTTTCGAAAGTCACTGGAGCTAAAGCTCCAGTGAAACCTTGGGCGTTACTGCATGTAACCTCTAAGGCATTTAGAGGAATTGTGGTTAAACCATCTAATGATGATATTGCATTATCAACCGTACTAGCATATACATACAATTCAGTGTAATCATGAGCACCAAGATTAACCCCATCTCCATCTACTAAAGTTAAGCCGAGGACCGTTTTGTAAGTAAGGGTTATTCCGTCTTGGATATCATCAATTTTGTTAAAAATAACCTGAATCCTGCCTCCTTGTGCAGTTGTTGTATAAACTGAGAAGCCAGCAGGTATTTGAGCTATTGATTTGCCTATAGAAAAGGATATCAATAAAACCGATACAATAAGATTGAACCAATATCTAATTATCACGGTAACAAATATAGGATTATCAATAGGGTATAAACAAAAAAAGATAGCCGTTAGGCTATCTTTTTTAAGTTTTTTTAAGTTTTAAATTAGATTCCAGAAGTAATCAAATCTAAAAATACATTATTTGTATATCTATCAGGGTCAATACCTGCATCAATAAAGGAAGTTTGAATCATGTCACCTTGACCTGTACCAGCTTGCCATATAATGCTAAAACTATTATCGACAACATCACCTGCACAATTGGACGTTCCATCAATTGCTGAACAACCTATAAGAGTTGTTGCTGCATTAGCTAAAGCATTAACATTGTTACTAACATTGTTGTTTGCTCCAATTTCTACATCGAAAGAGTGACCAGCTGCACCAGCAGTAATTGAGAAGCCAACATAGCTTAGTGACATTGTATTGTTTGGATCATCGTTGCCGACAAAAGCAGGATCTTCAGCCCAAATAAGTAAAGACCAAGGTGTTGATGAAGCAACATTAAAATCAGTTTGATATTGACTTACAGAATTAGTTAATCCACTTTTGTAATCAGCAACATTATTGAATACAAACTCAATATTACCACCATTAACTACATTTAAACGTAATATTTGATTAAGAGTAACTGCTACAGGAACTACAGCTCTATCCGCAACAGGTTGAGCAAAAGAAGTTGCCCCAATTAATACGAAACCTAAAAGTAAAGAAGTGATTTTTTTCATGTGTTTTATTTTAAATTATCGTCAAATATAATATTTCGATTGTAAAAAGCAACTTATTCTTTTTTAATTTGCTCAAATTTAACCAAAGTTCCTTCCTCATACGTTGCTAGTTGAATTTGGGTTCCATTTTTATCATAAATTTTTAAACTTCCGTTTCCATCTGTAAATGACCCTTTGTTTAATAAGGCACCTGTAGTATTTAAAATTGTAACGATGTCTTTTAGTTTACCATTTTCATACTTTTTCTCAGTCCATAAACGGCCATCTTCATAGTAATATTTGTAAGTGCCATGTTTTACTCCAGAGAGGTGGTTGTATTCTGCCATTAAAGTTCCATCTTCATAAAACTCAAACCATTTACCGTACGGAAAAACATCGTTGTAAATTCCTTTGCGCAATAATTGTCCTGAGGGGTAATACCAAAATACCATTCCATTGTATTTACCATTTTTTAAAACACCTTTTTCCGAGATTATTCCATCTTTATAATACTGAACTAGAAATGTTACCGAATCTCCGTTTAAGGTATCCTTTAAGGTTTCAAGCCTTATGTTACCAAACTCATCCTCCACTTTATTAAGAGGAGCTTGGGTTTGTTCAGCAATTTCAACACAATATTTATCGTGATATTTTTCAAGTTTATTGTTTCCTTTTGAAATTAAAAATGACCAATCTTTACAGGCACTTCCTATATCTCCAATATGAAAGATCATATCTGCTCTGAGTTCTCTGGCTAAATAATTCATTGGGTCCAGCCTAACTGAAATGTTTAAATCTTGAATTGCATCTTCAATAGCTCCACTTTGTTTTTTTACGTATGCTCTTTTGTAATAAATGGTGCTTTCGTCAGGAGACATTTTTATTGCCGAATTAAAATAGTTAATTGCTTGCTCAGTGCTATCCATTTGTGCATATACTGAAGCCTTGTCTGAAAAATATTTTGAACTAATTGACTTACTTAAAATTTTGTTGTGTAATTCTAATGCTCTTTGATAATCTCCTTGTTTTGAAATTTCATTCGCAAATCCATTAATGGCATGCCCTGCTTCTGGTGAAACAGTGTAAATATTTTCAAATAAATTGTAGGTGTTTCGCCATACATCTATTTTAATAAATGTAGTAATAGAAAAAAGTACAACCACTATAAGCCAAAATGGAAGAATAATGTTTTTAGGAATAATCAATTCAACGAAAAGAGCCAAAAGAATAAATGAGGCGATTACTGTAAAATAAGCGTATCGCTCTGAAACAATTGTTCCACCTAAAGGCACTAAATTAATGACAAGTAAAATTGAAAAAGTATAGAAAAGGACAGCGAAAAGAGCTAATTTTCTAATTGTCTTTTTTGTTACTAAAAACCCTAAAACAATTGTCATGGGTATAAAAGAAAGATAATATTTTATAGGTAATAACCCATCAACTATTTCTGGGTTATAATGCATAGCTGTTTGATTAAGTGGCAGAATACTAAAATTAAAGTAGAAAGTATAAGAATATATAATCGTGAATATTTGATTTATAATTCCACCATCATATACTATCTGAGGTGCATTATCACCTATGGTTCCTAAATCGCGGGCGGCCATCATTGCAATTATTCCAAAAATGAAAGAAAGCATTAAAAAAACAAGTTTTTCAAGTATTAGACTTCTGTCAAGCTTTCTATTCTTGAAGTAATCAATCGCGAAAAATATAAGTGGAATTATTAATGCGGATGACTTGCTAAGTAAGGCAAAAAGAAACCAAACCAAACTTGAGACAAGAGAACGATTTTTTTTCGAATCAGTATACTTTGTGTAACTATTAAGAGCTAACAAAGAAAACATGGTGGAAAGAATTCCCCCTCTAGTACCTATCCAAACCACTGATTCTATTTGAATAGGATGCAAACCAAATAACGCCGTAACAAAAAGAATCGTAAATGGTTTTAAGTTTAGTTTAACTAAAAACTGATAAACCAGCCAACAATTAAGCAAATGAAGCAAAAGATTTAAGGTGTGCATCGGTGGTGCATTTATTCCCCAAAACAAAGTTTGTAAACCATAACTGAGCATGGTTAAAGGAAAATAATGACCCCATTCAAAATTGGTAAAAAACCACAGCGCGTTTTCTAAATTATAATTCTTTATTCTGAAATTTCCGTATACATATAGGCTGTCATCAAAACTTACAAAATCAAAAAATGCTGATTTTAAATATAATAGTCCAACTAAGAGAAGAAGAAATGCAATTGAAATATTTAAGTTTTTATACATGCCTATTTAGTTGCAATATTTAAGAATATTACTTCGTGCTACTTTATTCCCTTTTTTATTTGACTCAATCCAATCAGCGCAAGCTTCGCTCATGTTGTTTGTTTTCATGAACGCGTACCCGCGATTTAAGTATGCCTCGTGATGCTCAGGTGATAATGTTATTACTTCAGAATAAAAATTAATTGCTTCAGAAAAATTTTCATTTATCAAAGCTAAATTACCAAGTTTGAAGTTGGTTTCGGTGTTGTTAGGGTCAAGTTTGAGATGTTTTAAAAAGTACTTTTCTGCTTTTTTGAACTTCCCTGAAGCACCGTACATATTTCCAAGATGAAAGTAGGGGCTACTTATGGTTGAATCTAATTTTATGGCTCTTAGATAAACAACCTCAGCTGAATCTTCAAAACCAAGAAGGTAGTAGGCTGTTCCTAAACCTGCCCAATTTTTACCTTCTGTAGAGTCTATTTGGATAGCCAATTTCATATTAATTTTTGCACCAGCATAATCTTTCTCTTTGATTAAGTTGGTGCCTTTAAATAGAAATGGCTGAGACCTTCCATCTCCGTTGCTTGCTAAATACGAAAATAGATTCGTACTGTTTTTCCAGATTTGTGTTTGAGCAACTGTTTTAACGGATAATGATAATATCCAGATAGCTATAATACTATAAATTACTTTGTTGTTCTTTCTGAAAACACCATGTAAAACAATTAATAATCCAGGGATTGCAAAATACAAATAACGATCTGCGGCCATTACGTTTGTAGAGTGATTGGTTTTTAGAATCAACGAAATACACACCATAAACCACCCCCAACCAAAAAGTATTTTTCTTGTTTCTTTTCCAAATATTAAGGTAGAGGCTATTAGTATTATTACAATCGGCGAGAAATAATAAATACTAGGTAGCCATCCATTAATTACCTCGGGATTGTAGTATCTAATGAGCAAATCAAAAGGAAAAACAATCTGATAAATTGAAAAACCAATTTGATAGAAGACAACGAAACCTTGCTGGTAAAGGTTGTAACTTTTAGAAACTTCCTCAATAGATCCAAAATGATGCGCAGCCTTAATTGCTATAATACCAATTAAGGTAGAAACAATAACAAATGGAATTTTTTCAATAACTGATTTGATTGAAAGTCTTCGGTTTTGATAATAATCAAAACCTATCAGTAGAACCGGCAATATTATCGCTGATGACTTTGATAAACAGCCTAAAACAAACAAGCCAAAAACCCATAAGTATTTAACTAAACTTGATTTGGTATTGTATTCAGCATAAAAAAGCAAAGAGGTTAACATAAAGAAGCTACTCAAAAGGTTGTTTCTTGCTCCCAGCCACGAAACACTTTCAACTTGCAAAGGGCTTATTGCAAATATCAAAACCATTACAATTGAAACCGAATTTGTAAACTTTAAGGTTTTTAGTAGGTGGAATAGAATAAAGGTGTTAAACAAATGGATAAAAACACTAACTGCATGAAATACAAAAGGATTTAAACCGAAAAAGAAGTGCTCAATGCTATGTATTAAGAGGGTTACAGGAAAATAATGCCCATAAAACTGATTGGTTAAAATGTAGACAATGTTTGATAAGTTGAGATTTTGAACATATTTATTAGACGTAATGTAAATGTTGTCATCGTAATTTGAAAAATCAAAAAAGAAAGTTTGAAAATAGAGCAAAAAAGTTGCTGTTAAA
>TARA_B110000037_G_scaffold97504_1_pt1 | contig 57862 bp, 53 predicted proteins | sample TARA_B110000037 | Tara Oceans TARA_B110000037 (sample SAMEA4397196) | marine metagenome | biome: Polar Biome; feature: [MIX] marine epipelagic wind mixed layer (ENVO:01000061); material: water (ENVO:00002006), including particulate matter (ENVO:01000060) such as... | depth 10-100 m | reverse complement strand
GGGAACCATATATGAAATTGTGCACACTTTAACTGTTGAAGGTTGCACACAAGCCGATTCCATATTAGTTACAGCACTTGGAGTTGATGAATCTTTTGTTTTTGAAGATTATTGCGCGGCGGAAACAAGCCCACCACCATCTCCAGCAGTTGATGGTGGAGTCTGGGATTTCTTTTTTGACCCACTTGACGGGGCTTCAATAAATCCGTTAACAGGTGTTATATCAAATGGATTAGAAGACTCATTGTATGAAGTAATATACATGGTTTCTTATGGTGACGGTTGCAGCGAATCGTACTTTGACGCTGTTAATGTCCTCGGAAGTGATGAAAGTTTTACAATTGACAATTTCTGCGCCGAGTTTCCAAGTGACATGCCTACTCCAGAAGTTGATGGTGGAACATATACCTTTGAACCCGAATTAGGTGATGGTGCCGAAATTGACCCCGTAACGGGAATAATTACTTCGGCAGTTCATGGCGAAACCTATGGCGTAAAATATACGCTTATAATTGATGGCTGTACAGATATCGATACAAACGAGGTGATCGCATATGCCTCAGAAAATGCCGAATTCCTTTTTGACAGTTATTGCGCAAATATTGAAACTTCTATCTTAGTTACTGGCACTCCAAGCGGAGAATTTACTTTCGATCCTGATCCTGCACCAGATGGCGCAACCATTGATATTAGTTCTGGTATTATATCGGGTTCTTTGGGCGGAACTTATGATGTGACATACATTACTCCTGGATCTGCAACAACTTGTGTGGATACCGTTACAAACTCCATTACATTATATGATGTTCCAAATATCATAGACATTTCGTCTGATAAAGATATCTATTGCCCTGATGATGAATTAGGTCCAATTACAGTAACTGAAAGTTTTGCTGCATCTCAAATCTATTGGTATATTGGAGATATTGGTGGCACTGTTAGCGACTCTTCATTTATATATACACCTGGCAGCTTAGAACTTGACAACAATGTATTTTATGCCCAGCCCAAGAGTGATCAAGGATGTTATGGCGAATTCGCATCATACATTCTATATCTTTCTGACACTGCAGGAATGGGTGCCATTGGTGATTTCGAAATCTGCCTAGGCTCACCTGCCGAGCTGTTAGCCTTTGGAGGAGTCTCTTATCAATGGCATACAGATATTCCTCTTGCAGATCATACCAGCGAAAATCCAACCGCTTTTAGTTTGAATGAGGAAACATATGTCGTTTCAATATTTAATGAGGACGGATGCGAAGTGAGAGAAAGCACCAAAGTAACGTTTTCATCAAGAAATGAATGTGCCATTGATATTTACAACGCATTCTCACCAAATGGAGATGATAAAAACGAATTTTGGTATATAGATAACCTGATAAATTATATGCCTAATACAGTATACATATATACTAGATGGGGTGATGAAGTACAAATGATAACTGATTACGATAATATTACCAAATTCTGGGATGGGAAAGATAAATACGGAAAAGATTTACCCCCTAATACCTATTTTTATGTTGTAGTTACCGAGGACGCTGGTCAAAGTCAAGCGGGTTGGGTACAATTGGTCCGGTAAAAAATTAAATGAAAATAATATTCATCATATTGCTAATGACAAGTTTTACTGGAATTGCCCAGCAGGATGCCATATACAGTCAATACATGTTTAATCCTTTTGCGATTAACCCAGCTTATGCCGGTTCGCGAGATGCAGTTAATATTGTGGTTGTAAATAGAAGCCAGTGGGTAGGATTAGATGGCGCTCCTAATACTCAAACTATTTCTGGCCATGTTCCAATGGATAAGAATAATATAGCTTGGGGATTTAACATTTCCAGAGATAAACTTGGGCCAACGAGCAATTTATTAGCCGCAGCGACAGCGGCCTATCAACTCAGATTATATCAAGGAACATTGACATTTGGCTTACGAGGTGGGATTTATAATTCTGTTGTCGATCACGGTCAACTGTTGTTTAGAGAAGATGATGACATTTTAGATAATAAAGAGCGACTCAGTGCAATAGTTCCAACATTTGATTTTGGATTATACTATTATACCGAACGCTTTTATGTCGGCCTTTCTTCTAACCATATTACCAAGCACCGATTCAATTATTCCTCTTTGCCCAATAATCAGGCATACTTTTTGGCTAGACATACATTTTTAGCGGCTGGCTACGTATTTGAAGTAAACCGCGACATATTACTCAAACCATCCGTTTTATTAAAGCACGGCGGCGGTTTAGCTTTTAACGCAGATGTGAATGTGAACGCTCTTTTTAAAGAACTTTTTTGGCTAGGTATAGGTTTAAGAAATCTATCTAGCTTGAATTTTTTAGTGGATTTTAATGTAACTGATTATCTTAGGGTCGGATATTCATATGATATGACACTAAATAAATTAAAAAGCTACTCTTATGGTTCCCATGAAATTATTATTGGATTTGATTTTAATTTAAGAAAGTCCCCCAATATTTTATCACCTCGATATTTATAAAATGAAACTCCTTTTACTGCTGACATATCTGTTCATTGCAACAATGACATTTTCTCAAACTTACCAGATTGAGGAAGTTCAATTGATTGCAACCTTGCAAACGATAAATGGAATTAATCAAAAAACAGATGAATTTTCTCCAGTCGCTGTTGGTAACAAACTCTATTTCACCTCATCCCGCCAATACAACAAGCACATGTCAGGAGAAAACAATTGGGATAAAAACAGCTATTTCAATATATTCTATGGCACAATTAGAAATGATGAAGAAGGAGTAATTGACATTAAAGACATCAAATTACTTTCGAATAAACTCAATAATGGGCAGCATACCGGTCCAGTTAGTTTTTCTTCAACCGGAGATACGCTTTTTTTTACAAGAATTGAAGAAAGTTCAAGTAGCGGACAACGCGTTTATCGTGCTCAACTTTATAGTGCAATTAATAAGAATAATAAGTGGGTTAAAATTCAGAAACTCCCCTTTTCATCTAATGAAAGTTCATACGCCCATCCAGCATATGACATAATTAAAAACCGCATTTATTTCACATCTGATCGAGCTGGTGGAAAAGGCAACAATGATATTTACTATAGTGCCTTGGTTAATGGCGAGTGGCAAGAACCAATTAACGTAGAGCTAGTTAACACTGAGGGGGATGAAAAATTCCCCTTTGTACTTGCAGGTAACATTTTCTTTTCAAGCGATCGTGAAGGTGGTCAAGGTCAATTAGACGTCTATTCTAGTTCTCCTGAACAAACGGATTATCCAATTAAATTAGATGGTATAAATTCGGCTAATGACGATTTCGGTATTTCAATTTTACCCGATCTTTCTGCGGGGTATTACACTTCAAATCGCGACGGAAATGATGACATTTATTATTTTACTTTGGAAAGAAAAATAACGGTAAAAAACAACCTTGCGGGAAGATTTACTTTCAGATCACTTCCAGGAAGCGCAAGTAACTTAAGGGTATTACTCTATGATGAAGATGGCGAGTTTATTTTAGAAGAAAAAACTGATGAAAATGGTTACTTCATTTTCGAAAACATTGAATTAGACAGCAACTTTACTGTGAAATTGATGAATTTACCTGGAGATGAATTGACGCTAGATTTTTACAATGAGAATGGTGAACAAAATTCTAGCTTCATATTAAGTGAAGATGGTGCTATAAAATATAAAAAGCTCTTTTACCAAACCGGTGGTATTATCAATTTCATTCCCGACGACATGAAAGATTCTGAGCAGAATACGGCAAGATTATCTGGTAAAATTATTTTGGGTGATATTCCACCCAATTCTGTGCTTAGCAATAAACCGGTAATCCTATTAGATGAGAATGAATCTGTCGTTCTTTCTGGCACAACAGATTCACTTGGAAATTTTGAATTCGACGATTTAGATTTAGACAAAGAATACTACATTCAATTTCCGGAATGTACAAACGATTTAATCCTATACATATACGGTGCTGACAACAGTATCTATACACAACTAAAATGTAATACACAAGACCATTTTATGTATCAACTATTGAAACCCGATCTAACAAATAATCTGTTTAAAATTCGGGAAAAGGTTGAAACTGAATTTATGCTCAACAGTTCAGAACTTATTGGTCGATTTGAGCCTTTAGATACTAGCAAATTAAACATTCAATGTTTTGTTCGCGTTTATAACGAAGATGGTATATTATTGTCTAGTATTGAAACAGATTCCCTCGGAAATTTCAGATTTAACAACGTGTCTAGTGAGAACACGTATAAATTTGCTGCAGATAGTAATGAGGGATTGATACTTACCCTAGTAAATCGATATGGTAAGGAAATTTCGAAAATTCAAGAGGAAGAAAATAGTTACTTTATTTACCGTCCGCTTGGCTTTCAAACGGAATATGATTTATCCTTAACGGATGATCGAACAAAGTTTGATTTGAATTTGAGCGACCGCTATGATGCTGTGATCGTTTATTTTAATACAAATGAGTCACGCGTGCTTAGTAACGATATGAATAAGTTGAATACAGTTTATAAGTTAATGAAACAATATCCTCAACTAAAATTATCGATAAGTGCTTACGCAGATGCAACGGCCTCTGATGAATACAACTTTATGCTTTCACAAAAACGAGGAGATTGGATTAGTGCACATTTGCAAGCAAAAGGAATCGATAAAAACCGATTTACGATAAACGCGTATGGAGAGACCAAGTTGATTGATCCTGAAAATGACGCCGTGAACAGAAGGGCAGAATTACGTATTTATCAATAAAAAAATTACGCTTAGAAACGAAATATTAATATGGAAGACTTAAACTACTTAGCAGAGTTTCACGACCACCTTAAAAAGGCTAAAATTATTTTAGCCTATGACGGTGTGTTGTCAAAAGATATTGTTGCTGCATTTTTAACCCGTCTAAAAATAGATATTGAAAAAACCTCAGTTCCGAAAAAAGAAAAGAAACGCTTTTTCTCGATTGTAGTTGAATGCATTCAAAACTTATCTAAACACGGTACAGTTTCGGAATTATCTGATGCCCACTTTTTAGTATTAGTTGAAAAGGAAAATAGCACGCTTAAAATTTCTACAGGTAATGTGGTTAAAAATGAAACACAAGAAACCATTCAAGCTCTTATCAATAATGTAAACAATAAGAATAAATCCGAATTACAGGAAATGTATAAGAATGGTATTTCAAATAATGTGTTAACTAAAAAAGGTGAAGCTAGTTTGGGTTTAATTGATATCGCACGTAAGTCCAGCCAAAAAATAAAATACCAATTTAAGAAAATCGATAACAATACCTCTTTCTTTATATTTCAAACACAGATTCATATTTTGAGCTAGAGCTAAGAGAATAGTCAATAGAATTAAGATTGCTGAACCCATTTAAATTTTCCTAACTCATTACAAAATAGAGCGATTCATCCGCTTGAATCCAATTAATAAAGAAGGTGTTTTTTGAAGCGGTCTTCCATCCATTATAAGACTTGTCGTCAGTAAAATAAATGATTGAACCCCAATTGTACTTATCGTTTGTAAAAATTTGATATGGCGAATAATCAGGCGCCATTTGTGGGATCATTAACGGCTTAATGTTTTAATTGACTAAAGAGCTACTATTTCATGATTATTATAAAAAAGATTCCCATCCTCTAATTTATAAACAGCATTGCTTACTTCTCGTATTAAAAGATCATCAGCATATAAATGTGCCTTTGAGTTGTCTTTGCCTTTTGAAACGATATAAACCTTGTTATTCGCATCTTTAATTTTAAAAGTTCCTTCTACTAACGACCAATCACCGTAAATTACTTCAGAGTACTCAGGAAATAAAGTTGTAGAAAACCACTCCTCATTAGCTTCATCATATTCTTCAACAATTAACCTCAACCATAAATTTAGGGCATCTTTTTCACCATTATGCATCCACATACTAATGTGATATTCTTTTTCATTCGTAAATGTATTTGGTTCAAATTCTGCAAAAATATTTTCCCCTTTTTTAACTCCTTCATAAGCTCCCTTCCCCCTAAAACAAAACTCTGAAGGGATATTCTCATAGTTATTATAATAAACGAATGAATTCGCATCTGAAACATAAAACCCTTGATTTTGACTTAAACTATCTTTTAATAATTCAAATTTTTGTTTTTCTATCTCTCCCGTATTTTCAAATAAAACTTGTGGCGTTATTGCCAATAACTCAATGTTATTTCGTTTGTAAACAGAAGTTGCTTTTTTGTATAAATCATTCTCATATTTACTTAACTCTTCGTTTACTTTTACGATCAAAAATGATTTAGCCCTTTTTAAGTCGTTTTGTAATTCCTTACGATAATAACTCGGAGAAATTAGTTGCACAATATTTTTACTTTCGTTCACCGAAACTCGAGTTAAATTGGCGTTTACGAGGGGTAATTTAGTATGGTAAGAAAAAATAATAGAACTTCTTACCGCATTATCGTTTATTGTTCGTGAAAAAGTTTCGGAACCTTGATGATAAAATGGCAAAGTAATTATTGCTTGGAATTTGTTCTCATCAATAGTGTTTAATGCCTCTATATACTCATCTTTTAACAGCTCTTTTTTAAATACATTGGGTTGTTCTACTATTTTTTTTGATAGCTCTATATGATAATATAATCCTTCTATAATGGTTAGTGTAATAACTGCCGTTATAAATACGAGGCCTTTTTTACGTGATAAATTAGCATATATTTTTTGGAATACGTAGGCGGCAAAAACTAAGGCTACAAAATAAAAGGGCCATGCAAACCTTCCGGTTGCTCTAAACTGTTTTAAAATAGGGAAGACATCTAATAAGTCGGGATATAACCTAAAAGGAAAAGCCATTGCAAATAGCAACACTAAAAAAGCAGCTAACAAGGATGCGTTAAGATAGGAGTCAGAAAAATACAAAGAGAGTTTTTTCCTTTTATTCTTGTTGAATCCCCATAGGAATAGCGTAACTATAAAAGCTACGAACAAAATTGTAGTCGCTAAACCAACATAACTCCATGCCTCCCACTCTTGCTTAATTGTATTGCCCGAAATTAAATCAAAAACCAGTTTTAAAGGTGGGTGGTTTGGTAAAAAAACATCATCAAGCTCAGCATTATAAAGAAAAAATCCAGAAGGATTGTCCGTTCTATCCGCATGCGTATCTGATAATTTAGCGTAACTATAAAATGTTAGTAACGGCACTAGCAGCACTATTAAAAGCACACTGTATTTAATTAGTTTTTGCTTTCGTTCTTGATCTAACAACACTTTTGAAAACAAAAATGCGACTAAAAAGGCTAATATAATCATGCCTAAATAAGCATGAATAAATAACCAAAACACCGTATTTAAAAACAGAAGGATATACACCCCTTTTTTTGGTGTCTTTAATGCCCTAATTAATAAAAACCATGATAATGGTATGGCAAAACTGTATGAAAGTGCTAAATGACCTTCTAATCTGAATAATTGTGGTGATAACAATGTGATGGCTATACCAAATGCTACACAGAGCCATTTATTGAGACTAAACTCCTGCAACACAAAATAAACTACAATGAAGGTTAATAGTATAGAGAACAGCATGAAAAAATTAAGAACGCCAATACTGTGCGTTTTTAAAAACGGTAGCTCATCTCCTAAAAACTTAAATGTATTTGCTAAAATTGGATGGCAATCTGTATAAAGATAATGCTCTCCGTAGGGATAATTCATCCCTTCAAAGTTCGTGTACGAACTATCATTATTTATGTGATAAGCATAGGTATAATAGTTTTTTATCGCATCTCCACTATCATTAAAAAGAATGCCATTCGGATTTGTTATTGCCTTTCCATAAAAAAGCATCAGAAAGAGCATTCCTATAACTAATAGAACTATGAAGTGTTTGTTTTTAGCCATAAATTTACTCCACTACAAATTTACCAGATAATTTAGTTCCTATTAAAACAATTCGCTTAAAAAAGAATAATTTTTTTCATAGCTTTTATTTTTTAACCTTTTCTGTTTCTAAATCGGGCCATTTGAGGTTGAGGTCCTGCAACGCCTTCAATAAAACGTTGGCTACTCCATTCACTTTTAGCCAATTTCTATCAGCAGGAATAATATGCCATGGCACTTCATCACATTTTTTAAAAATGTTCTCGTACACGTCCATGTAACTGTCCCATTTTTTTCTAGATTCCCAATCCCCGTCATTATGTTTCCAGTGCTTTACAGGGTTCTCAATTCGCTCAGTGAGTCGTTCTAATTGCTCCTCCTTTGAAATGTGCAAATAAAATTTCAAAATGGTACATCCGCCATCCGTTAGTAACCGCTCAAAATTATTGATATGGTCATAACGTCTCTCACTGCGCTCTTTGGTATAATACCCTTCAACAGTAGGCACTAAAATATCTTCGTAATGTGACCGATTAAAAATATGGATCATTCCGTTTTTAGGCACAATTTTATGCACTCGCCATAAAAAATCATGTGCAAACTCCTCTTCTGTCGGTTTTTTAAACGAATGCACTTGGCATCCCAACGGATTTATACCACTAAAAATTGTACGCACTGTTCCATCTTTTCCAGATGCATCTAGCCCTTAAAGGATAATTAAAATGCTGTGTTTTTCTTCTGCAAATAAAACCTTTTGCAGTGCTGCAATTTCTTAAATCAACACTTCGTTTTCGTCCTTTATTGCTTTCTTGTCAATTCCTTTTATTCCTCTTGGATCAATACTGTTTAACATATTCACAAGATAATGAAGTTTTTGATCTCTTGTTGAAAACATTGATTGCATTATTTTTGGAGAAATGGCCGTAAAACAAAAATTTAAGACCCCACCAAAACCACTTCCCTCTTGGATAGGGATGGTGACGATAGGCTTATTATTTTGCCTTGTAATGCCCTGGATGATAATTGCGGTGGGCCTTTTCTTAGTTATTTATGGCATTTCGCGAATGCAAATTCTTAAATCAACGCAGCGCGATTTTAGTTTTTTAGGAAATGAAGAAGATTTAATAAAATACATTTTGGCATTAACAGCATACATTGCCAAATCGGATAACAAAGTGCGTCCGATTGAACGTAATTTCATAGAAGATTCTATTCGACACGATTTTAAAGAGAAATATAGTGAGCGGTATATTGCACTTTTTAACAAATACTTGAAATAGATATCAGCATAAAAAAAGTTTGCCTGACATTGCGCTCGAAATATAAATTGACCTCTAAAATTCATCTCCTGCACTTTTTGGTTGGATTGGCAGCGGCAGATGGTTTACTTTCACGGGAAGAGGAGCATAAATTATTTGCAATTGCACGAAACCTTCGCCTGCCCTAATCTAGCTTACGGTCAATTATAGCTATGTTTAATTTGCAAAAGGAGGCCAATGAATCTCAATCTAATAATCGTTATAAAAGACCAGCTAATTCAACATCATCTTTAATGAATGCATATGCTATTTTTGACCTATCTTCAGCAGCAACTATTGACAAAATAAAAAAGGCTTATCGAAAATTGGCAAAGCTCCATCATCCAGATAAAGTGGCAGATTTAGGAAAAGTTCATCAAGAAAAAGCAAAGATTAAATTTCAAAAAATTCTGGCCCCGTATGAACTTATTAAAAAATCACGAGATTTGCCATAATGTTTGACCTCTTTGATTTAAGCGACATACCAATTAATGGGCGCGTTTTACGCATAATTTTCCCCATTGGAGCCTTTTTTTTGGCATGGCTGATGACGGGAAATTTCTTTGCCGCCATAGTTTTAGCAGGCCTATTTATGTGGATTCGTTATATCGTGCTTTTTAAAAGTAGCACAGACGGTCTTTTCAAACAAAAGGGAGCAAGTGGGAGAGATGATTTTATCAACATAATTCTACTTCTTTCTGCTGCGGTTATTAAAGCGGACAAACGAATTTATAAGAAAGAGCGGGAATTAGTGCGAAGGAGGCTTGAACATGATTTTAACGAAAAACAGGTGAATCGCTACATGGCAAACTTAGATCTTTGTTTGAAAAAGCAAGTCAAAGTTTCATCCATTTGTCAAACCATTAAGCATAAACTGGATATGCCCGCAAAACTACAGCTCCTAAATTTTTTAACGGGCATTGCTGTTTCCAACGGCTTCCTGGTTGACGCCGAATTTCATTTACTCGCCAAAATTGCTAGTCGACTCAATATTCCTGAGCGTAGTTTCAGATCGATTTTGGCTTTGTTTAAATTTAAGCGCATTACAAGTTTTGAAAAAGCGAAGTCAAAAAAGAAAACGTATTCAAAAACGTTTACCTCAAGCTCAAAACTGGCAACATCTTATTTGGTGCTTGAGCTTGATGAAAAAGCAACGGATGATGAAGTAAAAAAAGCCTATCGCAGGTTGGCAAAACTGCATCATCCAGATCGTGTTGTGCATCTAGGTCATCAGTATCAGCATAATGCTAAAACTAAGTTTCAAAAAATATCAGATGCTTATGGGCGCATTAAACAAAAACGGGGGTTTAAATAATCATGGTCAGACTGAAGAAATCTTGGATTGGTGTTGTCGGTAGATTTATAATTGGATTGATTCTCTCACAATTTAGTGATGACGCTCAAGATCCTATTTCAGTCTTTATATCAGGTGCAGCGTTTTCTATTTTTGGTCTGCTTATTTATTCAATGATTCAAGTGACCATTCATCCTACCTGAGCAGAAACTTCGGTTTTTTAAAAGGTGAAGAAACGTTTTTATCGACTATATTAATCTTAGCAGCTGAAGTTGTAAAAGTGGATGGGAAAATAGATGATGTAGAACTAGATCTTGTTAAAAAAAGACTTGAGGGTGAATTCACAACAGAAGATCCAGTCCTTTACTTCCAGCGCTTTCAAGGCTATTTAAAAGTCAAACATTCCATATCGAAATTAGGTAAAATAATTGATTACGAATTTGACGAAGGCGCAAAAACGCATTTGATATACTTGCTCGTGAGCATAGCTGCAGCAGATGGACTGTTAACGGATACCGCGTTGAAAATTATTAAAAGAATTGCACGCGCTGGAAATATTCGACCGGCCATTCTTATGCGAACCGTGAAAATGTTTGAGTTCAAACGAGAGCAACGTTATCGCCGAAAATCGCAGCAATCTTCTGGACAGCGCAAATCAACATTGAGCGCATCCACCTTGTGGAAAGCTTACGCTATAATAGGAGTTTCGGCTGACACAACAATGGATGAAGTTAAAAAAGCCTACCGAAAATTAGCGAAAATTCATCATCCAGATAAAGTGGTACATTTGGGTGGAATGCATCAAAAAACGGCTAAAGAGAAGTTTCAAATAATTGTGGATGCTTACGATTTAATTAAAGAAAAACGTGACGGTTAGCGTTGAAATTCGCTTGTTGACTATTTGTTGCACCTGATGCAGAACAGCAAATTTAACACAGCTTATTGAACTACTCGGCAAATGCTCAGGGCAGCCCATTGATAATTGACATCACCATTCCTTCACTAACATATCGGTTTGAATTTTGTGAAATAGCGCCGCACCATCTAGCACATTCATTTGTAAAATATAGGCGTGAATCGTTGATAAAATGCTATTGCCTTCTTGTGGCACAAATGCCCATCCCTTAATAGAGGTATCTGTTACCAATACATTTCCTGGAATAAGAATGGCGTGCGAATAAATGCGACCGCTAAAACCATATCTCCGCCCCAATTCAAAAATAACATTTGAATCAAACTTGGCGGTCTTTGCGATAAATGGATTTTGAGAAATTAAAGTCTCCAGGGATTTTTTTAGCGGTTCTTTGAGCGTAATATTAAAACGCACAGCGTGCATTAATTGACTTGGTGTTGTTATATCAGATGATGTTAAATTACAAGAAATGTTTTTCGTTTTAAACATATCCACAACATCAATGGCGTGGTGTGTTCCAATTGACGGATCTAAATGTCTTGCCACCACATTCGCTGAAACGAGGCGCTCATGGTTCCCTAAGTCTTCCGACCTTCGCACCACCACAAAATCTGCGTTAGCCAAGTTCTCTAAATTATTTCCGCAAAACGTTGTGAGTAATGCTGCCGTGCCATGCGTATTACATGAAACTATATTTACGAATTTTTCACCCGAGATTTGAGCATCATTTACTCCAGACATAAACGGAACTCCAAAGCCTTTTTCACTTCCCTGTGCCGAACTTCCTTTTAAGTTTGGAAGATTTTTATAGTTTGCAAGGTTTTCCAAACCCACTCCGTTAGTTGTGGCTTCAAAAATATAATCCACCTCATTAATTATACGCGCTATATTCGTTAAACCTTCCGAATCATACATGGTACAAATTATCGCACCTTTATTCTCCAAAAAAGTGCGTTCTGAGAGATTCCAAGGATGAATTGAACGTTTTACCACATAGATTTTATCCAAAAACAACTCGGTTTTATATGCGAGCAATATATTCACCAAAGTGGTGCCAATATTACCCATTCCATTCACCATAACGTTGCGCTTACTTTGTTCCATGAATCCAATTTTTTACAGTTTGTTTGCCTACAATAGGAATAATTGCGGCGGCCATTAGAATTTTAAAATCTAGCCACAATGAGCGACTTTTAATATACAACTGATCATAAAACCAACTCATTTTTTTATGACATACGGGGGTCAATTGTGCTAAACCAACAATTCCGGGTCGAATAGAGCAGCGGTGATCGTAGTAAGCCGAATCCCAACCTAAGCGATTAATATCTGCAGCTGTTAATGGTCGGGGACCAACAAAACTCATCTGCCCTTTCAAAATGTTCATCAATTGAGGCAATTCGTCAATTCCTGTTTTTCTTAAAATTTTACCCAGCGGCGTAATTTCTTGGTTTAACATAGTTCTGAATTTGTAAATTTTAAATTCAGTTTTATTGAATCCTAGGCGATTCTGAAAAAAGAACGGCGATTTTCGCTCTAAAATTAGAATAACCAAAATAACCAATATTAAAATTGGTGACAAGGCAGCCAGCACAATAAAAGCCAGACATATATCGAGTAGTAACTTTAACATCTTAATCCATTATTTCTTTAAGCGTTACATGAGCGTCAACTGCATGCAGTGCGTGTTCATTATCTTTCAATTTATTATTTACAATTAGTGTAGTAAACAAGGCGGCTTTGGTTCGTGTTGATGATTTAAAAAGGCTTTTACGTTCATCCAATCGTTTTGCGTATGCAGCGTCCACCGTAAAATCACCATAATAATACTTGACTTCACATAAATGAATGGCATTGTCATTTCTTTTTAGCACTAAGTCAATCTGAAATCCTTTTTGATCTTTGTCTCCTTTTTTTTGATAGCTTGAAATTTGAGTATAAACCGCAGCAATACCCAAAGCTTCCTTTATTCTATCTATATGTTTAAAACAGAGCGATTCAAAAGCATAACCTGTCCAAATTTTATAGGCTTGTCCATTTGCCAATTGTTGCCACATACCTTTTGAATAGTTTTTATTGGCTTGAATAAATCGGTGGTAGAAAATTGAATACTCATCCGCTAGCCGATAAAGAGAACCCCGTTTCTTTTTATTGAACGGGGTATATTCTGAGACAAAATTGGACAGAATTAAATCCTCCATTGTACGGTTAAAAGTACCGCCATCTGCCACCTTACTTTTTTTGATCAATTCTTCACGGGTTAATCCTTTTTGACTTTTAGCCAGCGCTTTTATAATATTTTCATGATCGCGATAATTATAAAACAAGGCACGGTATAAATTATTGTACTCTCTTTTTAAAATACCATCTGGATGAAAACACATGCGTTCAATCGCGGTTGCGGCGGTTTCTCCTTTTCTAATATTTTCAAGATAATAAGGGATACCTCCCATTGCCATAAACAACTTCGTTATCTCCTGATCTGGAAGCTCAATTTTTTTATTTTGTAAAAAGGATTTCGTTTCTGCCAAATCAAAGGGCTCGATATTTAGCGTATGTGATACACGGTTATGCAACCCTCCTTTATCGTTTATAATATTATTCGTAATCCAAGCAGTTGCTGAGCCGCAAATAACGAGCACAAAATGTTTCTCCTTAGACAAATAGTCATTCCAAAAATGTGCCAACATTTTTAAAAAGCCAGAACGCGGTGTAAACACCCACGGCAATTCATCAATGAAAATAACGCGTTTGGTTTTTTTATCTAAACTGTTGAGGTAGGCTTTTAATTGATGCAAGGCTTGCTGCCAATTCTCTGGTGGGGCAGGAACAAATGGATTCCCCATATGTTCAGCCAATTTAATTGCAAAGTTGGTCAGCTGTTGAGCCATAGAGCCATCTTGAATACCCGTTAAACGAAAACATATGTTTTTTTCAAAGACCGAATCAATAAAATAAGTCTTACCCACACGTCTTCTCCCAACCACAGCAACAAACTCTGATTTTTTCGACTTTAAAATTAAGTCAACCGATTTTAACTGCTTTTTACGCCCAACTAATATCATGTATTCTATTCAAATATAAAATGATATTTCCAAATTATAAAATTATATCTGGAAATAAGTGTATTTTTTGTAGAGATATTTCCAGATTAAAAAATTATATCTGGAAACAAGTCAATATAAAGTATTTGCGAAAAACGCAAAACAAAATTTCCATTATGCGTTTTTCAATTATAAAAACCGCTATTTTCAGCGTAAATTAGCGGTAAACAAAAATTAAAATCATGACAAATTCAGAAACAGTAAACCGAATTAAAAGAGCTGAAAAAATTGCTTGGATCGTATTTGTAGGAATTGGCCTAAACTATTTATTACTTACTTTGATTCTTGCATAAACAAACGGAATACCTAATTGCCAAGCTTTCACTTATGAACATGACGATACTATGCCATGAAATTAAGTTTAAACAGCAGTAGGCTTAAGGCACGACCAATATTTAAAACCAGCCAATACTAATTCCTACGTTAATAAACTGCAATTTATTACTATTAGGATTGGTGAATAAGGTGGTCATATCATAATAACCAAACAGCATAAGGTTATCCCTTCCGAATCGTAAGGTAGGTCCATAATGAATCCGATTTAAATCAGGAAAATTGAATTCTTTATACTCATAATTATCCACCCGCCACTTTATATAATTTTCAACCATAAAACCAGCCTTAAAGCCGGGATAAAACTTCCATTTACCTCTTTCCTTTTGAGATCTTAGGCGAATTTCAAAGGGTACTTCTATAAAATTAAATACAGTTCGGTTAATCCATCTTTTGGCGCCAATGTATGGAGCAAAACTTGTATAGGTATCGCCTCCAGTAGGTTCATCAATAAAACTAAATCCACCATTATGCCTAATGCTAAAATGACTATACCCAAAACCAATTCCTATGCCCAGCGGGGATGTTTTTGAAAAAGGAATGTCAAACATTAAATTAATGTTGTGTCCCAAGGCGTAAAACTTTGTGGTCACATTATTTAAATCCCCTATCCAGGTATTGAAATAAAAGTCTGTATTAAAACGGTCAAACTTATCGGGCGACTTTACGTCCGGAGCGCCCAAGCCTGTATAAAAACGCATAAGGCCCGCTCTTCGCCGCTTACGTTTATCCAAATCATCTCTTAATTGACCATAACTTGTTACGGTCATCAATAGCGTTAATATTAAGATTTTGTTCTTCATTCTATATCAATCGAAATTCACAATTCAGCATTAAATCCCCTTTTCCCAATTCCAAGAATGTTTGAGTGCATCCTCTAAGGTAAATTCGCAAGCCCAGCCTAACACCTCTTTCGCCTTTTCAGCATTTGCATAAATTTGAGCCACATCTCCAATTCTTCTTGGACCAATTTCGTAATTTAATTTCAATTGGTTGATGTTTTCAAATGCAATAATTAATTCGAGTACTGATGTTCCTTTTCCTGTTCCCAAATTAAAGATGGAACATTTCTTTTCTGCTGAATCATCCAAATATTGCAAAGCTTTAACATGCGCTTTAGCCAAATCTACTACATGAATATAATCGCGAATATTTGTGCCATCTTTTGTATTATAATCGTCTCCAAAAACGGTTAGTTTTTCTCGGATTCCTTTTGCCGTTTGTGTAATATAGGGCATTAGGTTATTTGGTACACCTTGCGGTAACTCGCCAATTAAACCAGAGGGATGCGCTCCAATGGGATTAAAATAACGTAATAATGTTGCTCCAAAATCTTGAAGCGCTTCTGCATTAAATTGAATCAACTTTTCACATGTAATCTTTGTATCACCATAAGGAGAAGTTGCCTTTTTAACAGGGCTTTGCTCAGTAACCACCGGCGTGTTGGTTTCACCATAAACAGTGCAAGAGGATGAAAAGACTAAATTATTGATTCCAAACTCTTTTAAAGCATTTAAAACCGTACAAAGTGAACCAATATTGTTTTGATAATATTGCACAGGTTTTTGAACCGACTCTCCTACCGCCTTGTCTGCTGCGAAATGAATTAACCCAAGGGCATTCTTATAATTTTTGACCATCTCAAATACGGCAGTTTGATCTTGACAGTCTATTGCATGAAAAATGGGTGCCACTTTAGTTATTTTGGCAATTCTATCAATTACCCAAGGTTGAGAATTTCTAAAATCGTCAATAATCACAGGTGTATAACCTGCATTGAATAATTCAACAACAGTGTGCGAGCCAATATAACCAGCACCACCAGTAACTAGAACAATTTCACCCTGCATTAAAAGAGGTTATTTACACTCTTTTACGAGCGTTGTTTTAACAGCAAGGTCAACTTCTGTCCAAAGTTTGTTTATACCATCATCTCCTGTATGTTTTGCCTCACAAACAACACCTAAAGAATCTACAGCTTCTTGGCCATCAAAATCAACCAAATCAATTTGAGTTAAGAAAGTGATATCCTCACCGCTTACTTTTACTTCACCATCATATGAAACCGTAATGCCATTCATAGTGATAGAAACCGAACCTCCGTTTTCTTCAATTGAAGAAATTTCTCCTGTAATATTCGCGGTTTCACCCATCACACCAAAAAAGCTATTTTTAATCTTTGGATCTCTTACCTCATCTTGAGAATTTAAACTACTCACAGGGATATCAAAAGTAGCACCTGTTAATACTTCAAACATGTTTCCAGCACCATCATTTGCCGTTACGTTAATTTCGTCAAATGAACCATTCACAGCAGCGCGCTCAGTTAATTTAAAAGCCGTCCAAGTTAAAACAGTCTCTGCCGGATCATATGAATATGTGCATATTTCAACGACTTCATCAACCACTGTATCATCAGGTTCAACATCTGTTGTTGCTTCTCCTCCACATGCTGCTAAAAACAGTCCGCTTAGAGCAACTATCATTAATTTCTTTTTCATATTACTTTTGTTTGAATTCGTGATTTCCCACTAATATTGAGCCTGTTCCAATTTGAGCTTTACTTTAGCTTTGTAAAGTTAACGAAAAGCCCTGATAGAAAAAAACTTAATGGAAAGTATGTGGTTTGATCTGCTAAATTCCTTCTTCGTTTCGCTCTTCGATATGCTCTAAATGATCCAACCGCTTCTTTCTTACCGCACCGTGAATACTAGCGTTTAAATCGAAACCTAACAACAAAACAAAGGAGATGATATAGATCCACAACAAGAGCATCATGATTGTACCTAATGATCCATAAAACTCGTCATAATTCGCAAACTTTTGAATGTAAAACGAGTAGAGTTCGGAAGTTAATATTATTAAGACTGTTGCCAAGGTGCCTCCAGCTGAAAAAAACTTAAATTCTTTTCGCTTTGAAGGACCAAAATAATAAATTGTCGCAATCGCAAAATAAAGCATAACCGCCACAAAAAGAGCCGTAGCAATTGAAAAAATCAGATCTGCATTACCATTAATAAACAGACTATGTTCAGACCAATAATTGAGCAACTTACGTTCGAGCAAGGCCACAACTACCAAAAAGATGACACCCACAATAATGACAAAAACGAAGCCAATTGCAGTGATTTTTGTAGACCACCAATTTCTTTTTTCAAAGGATACTTTTGAACTATTAAATGATTGAATTAAGACAGAAAAGCCATTAGAACTAAAATATAGTGCCAGAATAAACCCATACGAAATAAGGGAGTTTACCGTAGAGTTCTGAAAGGCGTCAATGTTATTAACGAATTGACTAAAAATTGATTCGGGAATAAAACTACCAAAAACAGGCAAAACATCACTCTGCATGTCAAAATACGGAATATAGGCTGTGATGATGACCATGACTAACCCAAAAGGAATCATAGCAAGGAAAAAATGAAATGCCAATGCGGAAGCACGAGTAGCCACTAATCCACGACGAATAGACCACACAAAAAAGAACAGTATTTCCCATGCTGAAACACCTTCAAATCCAGGTAAAATTATTTTCCGCGAAACATGGATCACCTTGCGAATTAGGGTAACTCTAATGATTCTTAATAACCGTGTTATTTGCTCAATCAAGTTCTTCACTGAACAAATATAAGAGCAATTTACAATTGACGCCCTGCATTATAAATTTGACAGGATTTGAATTTTCATATATTTAGTACTTTTAGCAAAAAAAATGTAATGATCAAATACAATCCGAAAACCTGGTTCAGCCATATTTTTGCCCTTAGAAAAAGTGATACCGTTTTCATTATTTGGAAGGAATTGGTTTATATTGTATTGTTTACGCTAGGGTTGGCCTATGTAGAATTAAATTACATGGGAGACATTTCCATTTATAGCCAGTTATTGCACGTGTATTCATTGATTGGTTTTGTTTTGTCATTACTACTTGTATTTAGAACCAACACGGCTTACGACCGCTGGTGGGAGGGTAGAAAAAAGTGGGGAGAGTTGGTGAACAATTCTAGAAACTTGGCGGTAAAGGTATCGGTGATTTGTCCAGATGAAGAATCAAAAGCCTTTTTTACACGAATGATCCCGAATTACGCCTTTGCAATGAAAGAACATTTGCGCAAAGGAGTCTTTCTTGATGAACTCAATCTAACGTCTGAAGAAAGAAGAGAATTGCATCATGCCAATCATGTACCAAATATCATTTTAAAATGGATTTACAAACGCTTACAAGAACTGAAGCGGGAGAATCATATCACAGATGAGGAGTTTTTATTAATCGATATCAACCTGAAAAGCTTTGCTGATATTATTGGCGCATGTGAACGAATTAGGAACACACCAATTCCTTATTCTTATAGCATTTTCTTAAAAAAATTCATCTTTATTTTTGTAACCACAATTCCATTGGCACTTGTCGTTGATTTTGGATATTGGTCTGCACTAATAGTCGCCTTTATTTTTTACGTACTCGTAAGTATGGAAATATTAGCCGAGGAAATTGAAGACCCCTTTGGATTTGATGACAATGATTTGCCAACAGATGATTTGTGCGCGAAGATTCGAAATAACGTAGAAGAGATTTTTGCTTAAGGTGCAAACGTTTTCGGTTTTCCATTTGGACTGAGCTCCATCCCTTCTTCAAATGTCTTTTCAACCACCGGTTTACCGCGTTTGTCAAACACATACATTTTACCGTGCTTTGCTCCATCTTTATAGTTGATTTCTTGCGTTACACGGTGAGGCCTCCATTCAAAAATCAACATTTTACCGTCCAATTTCCCGTCTTTATAATTGATAATACGACTTTCTTTGGCACCACCACGGAAGTAATAAATCCACTCCCCTTCTTCTTTTCCGTTTTTATAATCTCCCTCGTGTGTCATTCCGCCATCCTTTTGGCTAAACCAAATCCAATGTCCGTGACGTACACTTTCTTTTAAAACTCGTTTTGAGAAAGGACCGTATTTAACCCCCTTTTTGTGATTCACAATTTTATAGCTTCCTATTTCTAGCAACTTCCCCTTCTCGCTAAACCGTTTCCATTCATCTACTTTCAGGTCGTGATCATAACTCCCCTCTAAGTGTAATTTTTTCTTTTTGTAATATGAACGCCATAAACCGTGCAAACTACCCATGTCAAAAAAAGCTTCGTTTTTTAAATCTCCATTTTGAAACCACTGCTTCCATTCACCATGCTCTTTTCCTGATACAAAAGTTCCTTCTTTTAAAGGCTTACCGTTTTCATACCATGTTTTCCATTCGCCATCTTCTAAATCATCCTTGTAAGAACCTTCTTTCCATCTGCTTCCATCTTTATAATAAAAGTCCCATTTACCGTTTCTCAATCCGCCTAAAAAACAACCCTGACTTGCCACCTGAGCTGAATCACCTGCGAACCAATATTTCCACAATCCTTCTTGCTCGCTATTGATGAAATCGCCTTCCATATCCTTAGTCCCCACATTTGTATACCAAGTCCAATGCCCTTCTTTTTCGCCATCTTTAAAAACGCCCTCAATATTTACTTTTCCGTTATCGTAATTTTTAACGTAGGGTCCGTCGAGCGCACCCCTTTTATAGGAAAGTTTTCGATCAACTTGCCCGGTATAATACCAGTAGGTCCAGTCTCCAACTTTTTTATTTGCCGCATATTGCCCTTGTGCAAAAACATTTCCGGCTGCAGTAAACTCCTCAAAATCGCCTTCTTTTAGTCCATCTTTGTATGTATAGAACTCTTGCAAATGACCTGTGCTTGAATAATACATAAAAGTTCTTCCGTCACCGTTTTTGAGTGAATGTGTGCTATCCATTCTCCAAAAATTCTGAACATAGGAAAGTGAATCGACCATTTTTTCCTCCATCATGTGATAGCCATTGGTGTAATAATATTTCCATTCACCTATCGCACGGTCACCTTTAAAATTACCTTTTTCTTTTAAGTTTCCATTCTCATGCCAACTCGTATAGATGCTGTCTTGTTTTCCTTCTTTAAAGAAGCCTTCATCTTTTTTCTTCCCGTTCGAATAATAGCGAGTTACACGCCCATTTAAAACGCCTTTTATATAAGTCCGCTCTTCTTCAATTCTCCCCTGGCGATCCCAGTATTTCCATGTTCCGTGTTCCAATGTTGTCTCTCCGCTAAAATCATCCGCATATTGATATCCCTGGCTTCGCATAACGGAATTATTATAGTCCCAGAAGTTTTTAACCATCCGCGGCTTTAGTTTTTGCCCATAGCCAACACTAAGAAATAATAATGAAGAAATTAATAATGTGAGGTTTTTCATTTAGCTCAAGCTTGTTTTACTATATAAGTGACGTCACAAATTTAGTTACCTTTTTTGAGTTTAAATCAGTTCATTAAAGAACTAATCCACGAATCGTTACTAATAACTAATCCGCGAATACCTTGAATTAAGAATAGCAGACCGAAAAGCATTAGGATTGAACCTAATACAATATTCACCACTCTAATCCATGCAGGTGTTAAGAATTCCTTTAATTTTTTCGCCCCTATTATCTTTAAAAGATCTATGCTGAAAAAGGTGAGTAAAATCAAAGAAATATAGATAATTTGAACTGATAAATAACTTAAATGTAGTTCAGGTGCTGCTTCGGGCAAAAGAGACATCATTGTGAGCCAGTAAAACAACACCCCTGGGTTGAGTGCATTAATCATAAACCCTTTTAACACCATCATTAAATGATTACTTGCTTTAAGGTCTTTGGCGTCTCCTAATTTTGTTTTAGGCAACAGCTTAGGTTTTTTAGCCTTCAACAAGTTGGTGATTCCAAAAATAATGAATGCTCCACCGCCAATTATTTTTAAAAAGTAACGATTCTCACTTTGCATGAGTTCTTCTACCTCTTGAAAAAACAAAAATGCAATGGTAACATAAACCAAATCACTGATCAGAACACCTAGGTCAAGGTAGAGTGCCTCTTTCACACCTTTTGTGATACTTGTCTCAATTAAAATGAAAAAAGCAGGTCCAACCATTATGCTTAATAATAGCCCATAACCAATTCCGCCTATAATAATTTCAACCAAAAAACTTTATTTTTAGAAGGTTTGTATTGTTTCAGAGTGACTCAAATTTACTGTATTCATTACGCAAATCAGCAAAAAAGGTTCTGATTTTAATCAGTTTTGATTTATAAGTCAATCGCTAACTCCACTTTAATTGGGCAATGATCCGAATGTACGGCCTCTGAAAGTATATTTGCTCCAGTCAATTTATCGGCAAGCGATTGGGTGAGAAAGTGATAATCAATACGCCAACCTTTGTTTTTGCCACGAGCTCCCATTCGGTATGTCCACCAGGTATAATTATCAGGTTCAGCACTTAATGTTCTAAAGGTATCAACAAAGCCCATTGCCAGGAAATCCGTGATCCACTGACGCTCTTCTGGTTTAAACCCTGATGAATTTTTATTTGAAACTGGATTGTGAATATCAATCGGTTCATGGCAAATATTAATATCACCCGAAATCAACAAATTTGGTCTTGTTTTCCTCAATTCAATAATATAGTCATTGAAGTCAGTCAAAAACTCCATTTTAAATTCTTGACGCAGTTCGCCACTACTTCCACTTGGAAAATAACAGCTTAAAACAGAAAAATCTCCAAAATCCGCTCTTAAAATGCGCCCTTCATTATCATACTTTTCTATTCCGCAACCATATTCCACATGATCTGGTTCAGTTTTAGAGAAGATGGCGACACTGCTATACCCCTTTTTTTGAGCCGAATGCCAATAGGTTTTATAGCCTGCATCTTCAAAAACGGCTAGGTCAAGTTGATCCTTATGCGCTTTTGTTTCCTGAATACAAACCACATCTGGATCTTCTGATTTTAACCATCCTATCCAGTCTTTTTTCAGTGCAGCGCGGATTCCATTGACGTTATAAGAGATAATTTTTGCCATAAGTTTGATGTTTAAGACAAAAATACTATTAATAAGGATCAAAAAAAAGGTGGTCTTCACAAATATGGAAGCCCCCTTTCAATTTAATTAGACCCGCCTTTTTAATGCTTGATCAATCGAACAGTTCTATTTTGTTTTGTCGTTTTAACAGTAATAAAATAAACACCATTTAAATCCACATTGTCTATTGAGAGTTCTGATTTGTGAAACAACCACTAAGGACTAGAATTAGAAAAAAAAGAATCGACATGTTTATTTTATAGGTTTAAAACTTAGTCTATAAATTTTAAACCTTCTTTGTTCATTTGTCTTTTTGATAGACCAGTTAAAGATATTAAATATCTTTATCGCAATTGAAAGCTAAAAATAGGACCAAAACGTAAATAGTTTACGGTCTGCGAATTCATATTTGCACTATTAATCGAAAGTTATGGCGAAAACAAAAACATCTTTTTTCTGTCAAAATTGTGGCGCAGAATCACCCAAATGGGTGGGAAAATGCGGATCATGCAATGAATGGAACACCTATGTAGAAGAAGTAATACAGAAGGCACCAAAAAGTGCGACACCATTTTCCTCCTCCAACACACAGCGCGCTGCAAAACCGCACCGTTTAAATGAAATTGAGGAATACGAAGAACGCCGAATTATGCTAAACGACCCCGAACTAAATCGTGTATTAGGGGGTGGAGTTGTGCCGGGCTCCTTAGTTTTATTTGGTGGTGAGCCGGGCATTGGAAAATCGACACTACTATTACAATTGGCAGTTCGTGAAGAAGGGAAAAAAATCCTTTACATATCTGGTGAAGAGAGTGAACAACAAATTAGTATGCGCGCCGATCGGATTGGAAAATCCAACGCTGATTGTTATGTATTGACCGAAACTTCCATGCAGAATATTTTCATCCAATTAGAAGCAGTTAAACCCGACATACTGATCATTGATTCCATCCAAACTTTACATTCATCAAATATTGAATCCTCCCCCGGAAGTGTTTCGCAAATTAAAGAATGTACTTCTGAATTTTTGAGATACGCCAAGGAATCTGGCACGCCTGTATTTTTAATTGGACATATTACAAAAGAAGGTTCATTAGCCGGACCAAAAGTTTTAGAGCATATGGTAGACGCCGTGCTTGTATTTGAAGGGGATAGAAACCATGTATACCGACTCGTACGCTCCGTCAAAAACAGGTTCGGTTCGACCAATGAACTGGGCATTTATGAAATGAATAGCACTGGCTTGCGACAAGTTGAAAATCCGTCAGAAATTTTAATTACGAGCACAGGAGAACGTTTGAGCGGAATTTCAATTGCATCTACGATTGAAGGGGTTCGTCCTATGCTAATAGAAATTCAAGCATTAGTGAGCACGGCCGCTTATGGCACTCCTCAAAGATCATCAACCGGATTTGACCTGCGTAGATTAAATATGCTTTTGGCCGTTTTGGAAAAAAGATGTGGTTTTAAACTGGGCGCAAAAGATGTTTTTTTGAACATTGCCGGTGGAATTAAAGTAAATGACCCTGCAATTGACTTGGCAGTGGTTTGCGCCATCATGTCATCCAATGCAAACATTCCAATTCATCCTGGCATTTGCGTTTCAGCGGAATTGAGCCTGTCTGGTGAGGTTAGAGCGGTAAATCGCACTGATCAGCGAATTATGGAGGCTGAAAAAATGGGCTTCGAACAAATCATTATATCTAAGTATAATAAAGGCATTAAACAAAGTGATTATGACATAACAATTCATCAAGTCAGTAAAATTGAAGACGCAATTCGACTGATTTTTGGATAATCCAATTCGATATTCAGACACCTTCATTCATTCCGAACAATATTTTATTCAATTTGCTGTTATTTCTATGTAAATTTGAAAAACATGATCACTCGCTTACTTATCAACGTACTTGGACTAATCATCCTGTTGCCATCTCAAGGATTATCACAAATTGGAATGAACCAATGGCGTATCCATTTCTCTGCATATAAACCACAGGGCATTACCAAAACAGATGACAACATCTATATGGCATGTTCAAACGGGATTATTCGTTATGATCTAGAAGATAATTCAGTCAATCTATTAACGGTAACAAATGGAATTTCTGATTTAGGGATTTCTTCAATTTCGAGCAATGAAAGTGTAGTGACAGTTGGGTATGTGAATGGGAATTTAGATATTATTGAAGGCAATGAGATTACGAATGTTCCATGGATTCAAACGGCGGACATTGCTGGTGATAAAACAATCCACAATTTTTTCTTTAGCGAGAAATACATTTATATTGCTTCGAGCATTGGGCTCATTCTTTTTGATAATGAAAAGAAGGAAATCAAAGACACTTATTATCCTTACGAAGATCCTGAAGTTTTAGATGTAGCTATTTATCATGACACTTTATATGCTGCAACTACGCAGGGTATTTATTACGCCCCAAAAGATCGTCCATTTTTGAATGACAAAAACCAATGGGAAAAAAAAAATGACTTCCCAGTAGACGTTGTTAACAATGAGTTTTCAGACATTGAGGTGTATGGCAATAAATTGTTTTTAGCCTACAACGATACCGGATTTAACGCGGACACATTGTATTATTTAGAAGGAGACATCTTGTCGAAATATAATCAGCAACTGACGATTAATTCCCTTCATGCGGAAGATGACCGTTTACTGTTAACACTTTTCTCTTCAATCCAATCGTTGGATGAGGATGTAAATATGGTACAATCCATTTTTTCATATCCTGATGGTGTTCCCTCGCCAATTGAGACCATTTATTATAATAACGATTATTGGATAGCTGACCAAAATGGTGGTTTAGTTCGAGCGCCTAATTCTTGGCAAGCAACCTCAATTTTTTCGAACAGCCCAGCTGCAGACGGAACCTATCGTATGGATATTCAATATGGAAAAGTGCTTGTTGCGGGTGGCGGATTAACTCAAAATGTACAAAACGTATACTCTTCAAATGGTATTTATATGTTTGAAGATGAAGAATGGACAAACTTCAATTATAAGACAGAAGAATCGATAAATTTAGGCCCTGATTTCGACTTTATAAGTGTTGCTGTAAATCAAGGTAATACTTCAGAATTTGCCTACGGAAGTTTTTCAAAAGACGGTTTAAAAGTTATTAAAGAAGACGGCGCAGTTGTCGAAACATATGATGCCACTAATTCATTAATTGAAGAAACGGGTTCAAATATGGTAATTAGCGATATGAAATATGATGATGAAGGAAATTTATGGTTCATCAATCAAGGTGTATTTCCATTAAAAGTCCTCACTGCTGATGGTGAAATGAAGCAATATTCTCTCGGAGCTGCATCAAATAACAAGTTTCCATATCGTCTTTTAATAGATAATGATGGCAATAAATGGGTGGCAGTTACTAACGTAGGATTAGTTGCATTCACTGAAAATGGAACCTTAGACGACCCATCAGACGATCAATGGAGAACACTTTCGGCGGCCGAAGGATTTGGAAGCCTCCCTTCGGTTTTTGTGAAAGGCTTGGCACAAGATGCAGATGGAGAAATTTGGATTGGTACGGAAGAAGGGTTGGTTATTCTATATTCAAGAAACAACCTCTACGAAGGCGGCTTTGGTGAATATGACGCAAGTCCAATTTTATTAGAAGTGGATGGTGAAGTAGAGCGACTATTGGGTGATACCTACGTAACGGCTATCGCTATTGATGGTGGAAATCGCAAATGGATTGGAACAAATTCATCCGGAGTATTTTGTTTTTCTGAAGATGGAACGGAAGAAGTTTACAGATTCACAACTGAAAATAGCCCGCTTGTATCCAACAATGTATACGACATTAAAGTGGACCAACTTTCGGGCGAAGTTTATTTTGCAACGCAAGATGGTTTGGTTTCATTCCGATCAGACGCCACGATAGCTGACAAAGAATTTAGTTCAGTAAAAGTATTTCCAAATCCTGTTCGTCCCGAATTTTCAGGACCGATAACCATTCAAGGTTTAGGTTACGAAGCTGATGTAAAAATCACGGATATTTCTGGGAATTTAATCTTCGAAACCGTATCAAACGGAGGCACTGTTATTTGGGACGGTAAAACGTTGCGAGGCGACAGAGTTCAATCTGGTGTTTATTTAGTTTGGGCTGGAATTACAACAGGTAAAGGAAAAGACGTAGCTAAAATTCTCTTCATCAATTAATGGCAACGGGGAAAACGAAAGGAATTGTACTTCGAAAGGTCGATTATTCAGAAACGAGTATTATTCTATCGGTTTTAAGCCCAAATGACGGCGTAAAAAGCTTTATTTATCAAGGCGCTAAACGAAAAAAGAAGAAAGGAAACCTGATTACTTCTCTTGCTCAAATCTCTATTGAATATTATCAAAGAAATGACAGCGACTTGGCCAAAATATCCAACGTGGAGCCCACAATCATTTATAAATCCATTCCATTCGATCCTTATAAATCAAGTATCGTGTTTTTTATGAATGAGGTACTGAACAACACGCTGCGCGATAACGAGAAAAACAGCGAATTGTATGGGTTTTTAGAAAATATTCTTCAAGTCTTAGATTTGAGTGACCATGTTGCGAATTATCCCATCAAATTTTTATACCGCCTTACACAATACTTAGGCTTCTACCCCCATGAGGTAGAATCGCCTGTTTATCTCGATTTACGTGAATGTTCGTACACGAAATATGAACCAAATCATGGCGCATACCTTTCAAAAAGAAATTCATTGTTACTTTTACAGTTTTCAGGCATGAAATTTGATGGTGATAATGACCCCGATATAGACTTGAAAACGCGAAGGGAATTAGTTTATGACCTACTTAAATATTACCACGTTGTCTTTGAAAACTTTAAGCCAATCCAAAGTCTTGCCGTCTTGGAAGCTACTTTTCATGATTAGCTTGTTTTTGAGTATCACAGGGTTTTCGCAAAGTATTACAATTGTTGATTCAACCTCAGGAGAACCTGTTGAGGATGTACTGGTTTATACAAATTCAAGCGAAATAACTGCAGTTTCAGATAAAAGAGGGAAAGTCAACTTAAATTCATTCGCGGATGATGAATTTCTCATTTTTAATCATGCGGCATACGTCACTGTTTATCTGAAAAAATCTGAAATCAACACAAAAGAGAATTTCCTACTCGCAAAAGCAGACAATGTGTTGCCTCAAACTTATATCGACCATACCCTGCGATATTTCTTAGTTGAAGATGATGAAGCGGCGCAAATAGAAACTATACCTATTGAAATTGTCCGTTTAGAAAATCCTGAAAGCAGTGCCGACATGTTGCAAAATACAGGTAACGTATTGGTTCAAAAATCGCAAGGCGGTGGTGGTAGTCCAATGATCAGAGGATTTGAAGCCAATAAACTCTTGCTCGTCATTGATGGTGTTCGAATGAACAATGCCATTTACAGAAGTGGCCATTTGCAAAACGCCATTACTGTTGACAATTCCGTGCTTGATCACACTGAAATTATTTTTGGCCCAAGTTCTTCTCTATACGGAAGTGATGCCTTTGGTGGTGTTATCCATTTTCATACTGCTGACCCTGAAATTACAAATTCTGACACCGCCTATTTTCATGGAAACAGTTATGTGCGCTATAATAACAACAATAATTTAAGCGGGAATTTCAACTTTTCAATTGGTAAAAACAAATGGGGGCTCTTGAGTTCATTCACAGCCTCAACGTTTGGAGACACTAAAATGGGTGAAAACAGGTTTCATGGGTATGATGATTGGGGTTTACATACGAACTACGTTGACCGCATTAATGGTGTTGATAACATGTTAGCCAATCCCGACCCCAACACGCAAATTGGAATCGGTTACCATCAATTCGATTTTTTAGAAAAATTCGTTTATGTCCCTTCTGACAAATTAAAAATGACACTTAATTTCCAATACTCAACCTCATCAGACATTAATCGTTACGATAAGCTCACCGAATATCGAAATGGTGTTTTGCGCTATGCCGAATGGTATTACGGTCCACAAAACAGAATGTTTGGTGCCTTAAAACTCGATTTTAATTCAAAATCAAAATGGTTTAAGAATGGGGTAATGACGCTTTCTTATCAAAAAATTGACGAAGATAGAATTAGCCGTAATTTCGATTCAGAATGGAAAGAGTTTCAGGAAGAAGATGTATCTGTACTCGGTTTAAATCTTGATTTCAATAAATTATTTACAAAATCAAGAATCATTTATTACGGGCTTGAAGTGCAGGAAAATATCGTGAGTTCAACCGCGTATGCGCAAAACATATTGTCGTCAGAACGCAATGGCGCGCAAACGCGCTATCCGTTTTCAAACAATTATTTAAATGCGGGTGCCTATCTTGAATACAAACAAAAATTCATTAATGATAATGTTTTCACAGCAGGAATTCGATATTCCTTTATTTATACCAATTCACAATTTGACGACACCTCGTTTGTTGCGTTACCATTTAACGAAGTAAATATTTCTACTGGCGCACCTTCTGGTCATGCAGGTATGGTTTTTAAACCGAATAAGAATACCCGCTTTAAAACATTAGTGTCAAGCGGATTTAGAGCGCCAAATATTGATGACTACGGCAAAGTTTTTGAAAATAGTGGGAATACCGTTGTACCAAATGACCAAGTACAGCCAGAATATGCACTTGGCGGAGAGGTATCATTTGAACAAAAATTTGGAAAAGAGTTGATCACCATTGGTGCTGCGATTTATGGCACTTACCTTTTTAACGCATTGGTTCAGCAAGATTTCACGTTAAACGGAGAGGATTCAATTGAATTTAATGGAGAAATCACAAAAATTCAAGCCATTCAAAATACAGACAATGCCGTTTTTTATGGGATTAATGCCTATACCAAGGTAAACTTCACCGAAAATTTATCGCTTGACGCATCATACAACTTTACAAAAGGCACCGACTCGGCCAACAATATACCTTTAGAGCATATTGCACCACAATTTGGAAGAATAGCCGTAACGTTTAAAAAAGACAATTGGAATACCGCCCTAACAAGCCTATACAACTTCCGTAAGAACTTCTCCGACTATCAATCGGGCGGTGATAATATTGATTTAACACCAAACCAAGGTGGCACGCCACCTTGGTGGGCATTAAACTACCGTTTAAGTTATACGTTTGCGGAAACAATTACCGCACAATTTGCAGTTCGCAATATCTTAGATGCGCACTATATGCAATTTGCATCAGGTATCAGCGCTCCCGGGCGTAGTTTTATGATTGGTTTAAGAGCCAAGTTTTAAACCGCTATGAAGTGGCTGAATGCGTTGAGGTGGTCTCTTGAAATCTACCTGCTTTCAATCCAGTTTTTTCTTATTTACGCCAACTACATGCGTTTTTATGGCGACCTACATTACCCTTTTGATTTTAAATTGCGCTTAGTTATAAATCTCTTTTTTATTCTTTTTTTCTGATCAGGGTAGTGATATTAATCAGCAAGCTCAGGCTTAATTGGTCTCGTAAATACTTCTTGATTGATTTTGAATGGAAGTCAAGAATTTAGAGTTTAATTGCAGTTATTGGATACACAATTTGCCTAATTCCAGACATGTATTATAGTGTATCTATACGCAGTAGAATATCTAATCCGAATTTTAGTTTTACCGCCTCCAATTATATTGGGTTTGATAGATCTTTATTTGTTTAAGCCGAGAAAAAAAATGTTGTCTTGAAAACTCCTACTTGGGGTGCTTTGTTCAGGATTACAAATCCCTGACAAAGCAAATCCTCAACTACGGGGCATAAAAAAAGTCCCGTTTAATCCACTTACGGCAGACCAAACGGGACTTTCTTTGATTGGTTAGGGTATGTAAATCTATCTGATTACCATTTTCTTAGTTACCGTTTCATCTTCTGATTGGAGGGTGATAAAATAAACTCCTGGCGCCACATAATTCATATCAAAATGAAGCGTATTGTCTCTTACAGATTGATGCGTTTGAGAAATCACTTGATCGCCCAAAATATTTACCACATGAACTGAAAGATCTTTCGCCTCAATCAAACTAAACTGAACGTTAAAGATACCATTTGATGGATTAGGGAAAACTTTTAAACTTTGACCTAAACTAATGCCAGGGATTCCTGAACCATCATCAATGAACACCGTAACTTCTAACACAGCCTCGCATCCTTCAGCATCTGTAATATTACAAACGTACGTTGTAGTTACATCTGGTGAAACACTTATTGTTCCTTCAGAGCCAATAAAAATGGCACCGGCATACCACGACCATGTAACACCGCCTGTTACGGTAAGGTCAGTTGATTCGCCTGGCTCAATTATGATATCCGGCGATATTGTTGGAGAAAAATCATTGTCGTTACCAACAATTACTGTTCCTGCCTCTTCACAATTATTATCATCCTTAACGATATAATCATATGTTCCTGACACTAATCCGGTAAAGTTTCCAGATGCGCTGAAAGTAGCCCCGTCATTAATTGAATATTCATAAGGTCCGCCATCACCACCGGTGGCATCAAGATCCAACTCACCGTCAGATGCGGTACAATTTTCATTATCAATAGCTATGTCAACATCAATAGAAGGATTAATGGTTAAAGTGAAATCTTCCGACACATCACTTTCACATGAACCGTCTACAATTAAACTAATTACCCACGTTCCTTCATCAAACGTTGCCGTTAGGTTGGCTTCGTCATAAAAATAATCATCTGTGCCATCTGTAATGTCCCAATAGTATGAGGTAGTATTTAAGGATCCAAATCCATTCATTGTTACTCCCATTCCTTCACAACTTTCGTTTGTAGGAAACGAAACTACCGCAACTGGAGACAGATCATTTGAGGTCAGCACATCCCAAATTAAAGAACAATCAGGTTCAGATACAAATAGATCAGAAGTTAAAGTCCAACCAATTCCGTCTGAAATAAAAGTACTTGTGGTTGAAGGACCAGATGGTCGATCCGCAAAATTTGTCGTTGCAAAAAGCACCGTATCAAATCCAGCCGAATAATCAAACACAGCTCCTACCCAATAACTGCCAGAAACGGCAACACCACCTGGAAAGTCAATAATATTCCAAAAGCCCGCATCCAAATCATCAATATCAACAATTTGAGAGCCTAAAACACCACCAGGTTCTCCCCCTGCGTCATCCCAAACAACAAATGTAATTTCACTTGATCCGCCAACATCATCCGCTTGGAAAATTGGAATACGAAAACGTTTTACAAAGGTTGGAAGAGCTGCAAACATTTCCTCGGCATAAGCTTCAACCAATAAATCACCTTCTACCAATGTCAATTGAGATGGATAATAACCGTCTTCATCACCTACCGTATAAAAGGCCAGATTGTCATATTCATCTTCGCTATAATTTCGGGAGGTATCACAATCAGAGGTACCGTCTCCGCCTACAATTACTTCAATATAGTCGGATTTAACTTCGCTATCACTTCCTTCACCATTTGACGCGGTTAAAGTAGCAGTATAAAATCCTGAGTCATCAAACTGTACAACTGGATTTTGACTCGAAGCTGAAGTTCCGTCAATATACGAAACACCTGTACCAGGAGCAATAACCCACGTCCAAGAGGTAGGAACATTTTCACTTAAATCTGTAAAGTTGATCGACCCGCCCTCAATTACTGTTTCAATATCAGCCTCAAATTCTGCAATTGGAGGTAAAGGTAACCCTGCATCACAAACATCTGATTCTGTTAAATCGCTTCTTGAATTTTCAAGCACCAAATACATTAAATCAACCTGATCTTCTGTATACATGCAGGTACAGTTTGAATAATCCATGAAATTTTCATACTGCGTTTGTGTACCTCCACAAGTTTCTTGATCTCCAGAACAAGAACCTACATAATCGAATGAAGAGCCAGCATTATTTGGTGTATCATCTAAACCGTCATCAGTAACACAACTTCCAGCACCACCACCCCATGTGTGATCTAATCCTAAAAAGTGACCAATTTCGTGTGTTAAAATGTGAGCGCCAGGAGTTGTTCCTAAATTATAATCTATTACAATTCCATCAATATCTGAGGGAGGTAAAGCAACAATAGTTGGTTTGTATGCATACCCTGCAACACCAGATCCAGCTCCATTTGTAATATCACAAATCCAAATATTTAAATAACGATCTCGGTCCCAACCTTCTGTTCCTGTTCCACCACCGGTTGAACTTTTCATTTTGTTGGTTTCGGTGTCCGGATTGAACCACGTTTCTGCCGTTTCAACACGGTGAATACCATACTCTAATAGTGGCGCACCTACTTCATCTACTTTTGCCATGCAGAATTCGATATCTGCATCAGCTCCAACAAAACCATAAGCATCACGCGCTTCATCAATATCTGGATTGGAAGCGGTAAAATCCTCGTTAATTTCATCTAACAAGTCTAGAATCTCTCCCTCTGAAAGATTTTCAGCTGGTGTATTGTGAACGACGTGGAAAATTACCGGAATTGTAAATAATTCGCGTTCGGTTACTTCAGTTCGGCGAACGAGCTCGTTTTGATACTCCTCTTGTGCGCGATATTCTTCAGTAATCCCTGCTTTTTCAATCCAATCATCTGTTAATGCACTTGCTAAACATTGTTCTCCATCATGTTCGTGATGAAAGTCAGGTGAATAATGAAGAAAGCTCAAGATAGTTCCTCCATTTGCGGCGCTTGCTTTTTCGAGGTAATCTCCCTTTTGAATCTGTCCAAAGGCCTTGCTTCCTGCAAAAAAAAGTAAAAATGCGGCAAACGGAAATAAGTAATTTCTTTTCATAGAATGGTTTTTGAATGATTTAAATTAGTGAAATTAAGCGAAACGGCAAAAAAGAAAAGCCATCCTGACAAGTCAGAATGGCTCCTAAATCGATTATAATGAGTGATTATAGTTCTAATTTCTTTTTTAGCTCCTTCGATACGCCATCTTGATGAAGATAGATATAGATAGTTTTGTTTTTAAAGTATGATTCAGACGCATAAAAGTATCCGTCGCAATCATTTGACGTTCCCCAAGAGTTTTTAATGAGCAAATATTTGGTTCCGTTTTGATCCTTATATAAACCTACCACATGCATGGCATGGTCATCTTTTGTTTCTTTATTATCATACCCAATTTGTCGAGATTCTTGAGTGATGACTTCTTCGGTTACAGGGTCCATAAAGCAGTTCGCTTCTTTTTCAGCTCCCGAATCAGAGAAGTTGTCGTTGTCTTCCCCGTTAAGAATAATGGTTGATTTATCTTTTGGCACAATTGCTAATCCTGATCTGAAATCAAAGTAATCTTCCGATACATCTGCTGACCAACCGAATGTATACCCAGTCTCAAGGGCATACACAGCTGCGCTCCATAAATCTTCTAACGGAATGTTATGTGAGGCATCCCACCCCCAATTATCAGAAATTGCTAATTGACATTCTGAATAAAATTTATGGTTTGAAAATGACGTTAGTGAAACATATTCATCCATTTTCAACCCCAGCTCATCACGATAGGTGAATGGATTATATTCTTTACCATCAACAGTAAATTTAAAGTCTTCTAAATTTTCAGGGATTTCACCTAAATAAGCATCTAAAATACCTCTAATTGCTTTTTTCCAATTATTTGATATCGTTCCGTTACTTGCAGAAAGTGCACCGCTCATTGCTCCCTTAAGGATTTTCACTAGTTCACTATGCGAATGTCTTTTACTTCCATTTTGTAAACCATCAAAAACTCCAGCTGGCACTACTCCGTATCGCTCAATCACCCATGGGGTATCATGAAATTCTCCTCCTTGGCTAAAATTGATGTTTCCATCTGTTCGGATGTACTTGTCCGCTTTTCCTAAATAAGCATGATACACACCATACATTTCTGATAAGTTATGCCCTTCTTTACCAAGGCGTGCCAATTCTGATTCGAAAAACGAGTGAGATGAAAAACTCCAGCAAGTTCCGGTACTGCCTTGCGACAAAACGGGTGTTGCGTCTAAGTGCACTATTTGCTCAAATTTGTATGCACTACCTTCTTGATTTGTTGAATATTCTTGCGCTGATAAGGACATTGATCCAAAAATAAAAGCACCAATTGCAATGTGTTTCTTCATTTTTAATTTTTAGTTAATCCGATATTAGGAATTGATTTACCCAACAGTTTCTATCGTTAATGATGTAAAGATAAAAAAGTTAAACCGAACTTCGTTTAAATTGGGGTAAGTTGGAATAAAAGCGTATAAATGTTGTGTTGAAGTGATGAGTGGAAAAGTATTCTGACTTATTTTTTCAAAATCCAACCTGAAAATCCGTTATTCTTAAAAGTTTTTAGATTTTCTTTCGCTTCAGAGCGGTTGGCATAGTCACCCGCAGTAACACGATACAAACCTCCTTTTAAGTCTAACACTTTAGCCGAATAACCATCTGCAATAAGATCTGAAACAAAATTATCTGCGTTTGATTTAACAGAAAAACACCCTCCAATTACATGATAAGGTAATTCAGTACTTTCCTCAATAGCAGGAGCACTTACCGCAGCTTCTTCTGTTGGTAATTCAGTTGCCGTTTTATCTAATTTAATTGGAATATACAATTCATTATCAAATTGATAATTATAAACAGCAACATTATCACTTAAACTATTCGTTAAATCTTCCCAACTGGTAGTTTGTTCAATTATAACCGATTCAAAATTAGTGTTACGGATTTCATACGTTCGTTCGGGCGATCTTTGAATAGGATTAAAATCAGCCATCTGTATTTTACCCGTATCAATAAAATCCGTTTCCATTGGTATCCAATACGCATAAAACAAAATAGGCAGAGCAGCTGCAATGGCTAAATAACGCCAAGTTTTACTCTTCTTTTGCACTAAAGGAATCACTTTCTCATCCTTTTCTGCAGCAACTGCCTCTTCAACCGCCTCCTCGCTGTGAAGCGCAATAACAACAGTTTCTTCTTTTTCTTCTGGAAAAGGTGTACTCACTACTGGTTTTTCAACCCTTAATGTAGGAACCGCTATTTTTTCGGGGATTTTCTCTACCTCAGGCTTAGCAGCGAAGTTTACAAAGCTAATACCACTTAGGCCGTATGCGTTAAGCAATAAGTTTACTTCACGGTTTTGTTCAAATATAATTTGATCTCCTTGCTTGAATAAAAACCCAATCTCGCCAATCTCTGCTCGGCCGCCTGCATCTAATTCACTATTCCAAACACTTACATTAGCTCTAATATAATCTAAAGCACCTAAATAATCAATTGCTTGTTTTTGCGCCACGTAATCCCCCAACAACCCGTCATTCGTGACAAGGTTTGAGTTAAATAAAACGCTTTTTGAAGGAGAAGAAATACGATTATTAACCGAATCAATAACTGCCGATTTATAGTTGGCGATAAAACCACCAAATTTTGGTACAATAACACAATTGTGTTTTTGCAGTAATTGACCTATATATCCTGATAATTCCATTATTCCTAATCAAATTTAAGAATTGTATTTGAGCTAAACGAATAATTAGGACAAATGTTTCCAATAAACAGTTCATTTATGACTTAAAAAGACCACTTTCCAGACAAATGATTGATTGATCGGAAAATAGAAGATAAAAAAGGATTTTATAATTCACTTCGTAGTTCGGAAATTTCCAAGGTGTTTTTATCTATCCGTTTAATTTTCAACTTTTCCTTTCGACTTTCGTTCATGCGAGTAGCTCCCCTTCGATCCCGTTTCACTTTATCATAATTAATGAGTAAAACGTTCTTGTTTTTCCAACGCCAAGTACCGGAATAAGTCACTCTTAAACATCGGCAGGCATCTGTGCAGCTGGAAAATTCAACTTTCCCATTTTTTTTAAATGTATACCACCGCCCGACAAACGATTTTTTATTTGAATTTCTATATTGACCATCGCTTGAATCAAACCATTTACCCACAAGATCAAAGCCGGACTGAGAGGAATGATTTGTACCAGAAAATGAAAAAAGGCAAAACAATATGGAAAGTGGTAGTAATTTATTCATTAATCAATAACCGTTTTAAAGTGTTTTCAATATAGTTATTCATCAATAAACAAGCAAAATCCCGCCTCGGTTAAAAAACCAAGGCGGGACAGCTATTGTATTTTAAGAAAGCTTTTCTAGCTAAACTAGTTACGCGCTTTCCAAGCGTAGTACAAATCGAAATAGCCCTTTGTTTCAAGCACTATTATACCTCCAGTTGTATCACCGTATTTTGCCGGAATTCCTCCAGTATAAGCTTCTAACCCTTGAACCGCAACACCAGGTATACTGCCCATATCATTTGCCTTTACACCGTCTATATAATAAATAGCATCACCCGGTCGTGAACCTCTAATTATTACCTCGCCCGAACCTTCTTGTTGTTGAATGCCAGAGCTCATACCCGCCAGCAAAGCTTTTGGATCCCGAATATTTAGTGAGTGCTCAATGTCCTCGGTTAACACTTTGATTCAAATAATATCTTTTTCAATTTGTCCCCGATTAAAATCGACATAGACTACTTTCATTAAGTTATCATTTGAGCAGTAAATATCAACCGTTGTAATTCCGTCTGATGTAATTTCAACTCCCCCAACCAATGTTGAATCAAATCCAGTTGCTGCTGCATATAAATTATAGATGCCTGGTTTTAAAGCGTCAATTCTAAAACTTCCATCCAAATCTGCTTTTATAAATCGATTTCCCGATTCTGTTTCAATCCACATTTTTGTTAATGGAATTACTTTCATGATTTTGTGTTTTTTCTTGTTCCTATTCATTAGATGCGGTTGGAATTAAAATTCCATAAATTATTTGCACTTATTTTTATTGTCTGTATTTCCAAGCATTGTATAAGTCGAAATAACTCTTTGTTTCTAAAACAATTACACCGCCTGTTGTGTCCCCATATTTTGCTGGAATTCCTCCGGTATAAGCTTCCAATCCGCCAATTGCAACTCCAGGAATACTGCTCATATTCGCTGTTTTCACACCACCTATGTAATAAATCGCATCTCCTGGACGTGAACCTCTTATTATGATATCCGAAGTACCCTCTACAATTTGCACGTCAGAATTCATTTTTTCAATTAATGCTTTTGGATCGCGCATATATTGAGTGCTCAATATCCTCTAATCGAATTTCAATTTTTGAAATATCACCTGGAATTAAAAGCGGCTCGTAAACAATAACCGGAGGTAAATTTCCATCTACACCACAATACGCATTCACTTTAATAATTCCACTCGGATTTAATTCGATATTACTAATAATAATGTCATCATATCCAACCGAAGTCACATGCAAATTATACGTGCCTGGTTTAAGTGCATCAATTTTATAATGACCTTTTTCATCAGACAAAGTAGGTCGCATGCCAGACTCAGTCATGACATAAACTTTTGCAAAAGGAACGACTTCTGTAGAATCTTCGCTGTTATAAACCACACCACTTATATTTGCTAAATTAACTTGGGCAATTATTAGATTGGCGAATAATACAATAGCAGTTGTAATTAAGACCTTGATTTTCATAACTGATAATTTTAATGCGACTTCGAACTATTTCTAAGTTCACACTAAATAGATGCTACCAGTTTTGTTATTCCATAAAAAAGATGGAAAATAATTTAAGGATTAGACGAAAAACTATTGACTAATGACTACTGAATAAGTAAAGCATACCTGCTTCAAATGACTCATAATGCCATCTGCAGATAGCGCATACCAACCCGTTTTGACCCCTATTGTTTTTAAGGCACTATTGGTCCAAGCATTGCACGTATTAAACAAGTGATAATTACCATGCGCCTCGTAAAAATTATCGTGGTTCCAATATCCTCGATTGGGAATAATTTCAACTTTGTTCTGCGTTTGTTTAAAAGATTTTTGAATGAATTTAATCAATGTTTCATGCTCCAAGTCATCAATAAACACTTGTGCAACAGCATCTGTAATTTTGGGTGCTTTGCTGAGATACGCCACATGCATTGCTGTACCAGAAGGAAGAAATGCTGCGTTCAATGCTGTGTTGAAGGTTAAATCGCTCAACTCAGGTGTATCTAAGAAAAACCCTTTATCTCCCCAACCAATAGAAACATATTCAAACCCGCCAGCATTTGGGTAATCTGTAATTGGCAACATCTCTCTCCAGTCAAAATTTTCAGTCTGTACCGGCAAACAAATATCGGTATGAACGCCATTCGTTTTTATGTAAATGGTTACCTCTCCTTCCGTTTTCAATTCTCCAACGCTCACCACATTCCCACTAAAAAACAATAAAACATAACAGACCAAGAAGGCCAAAAATAATTCTAAAAAATAACACAGTCCCCGAAAGGTATATTTAAAGGCTTTCTTCATAATAAAATTTAACGCGCTATTTTAATCAGTCAGATTCTCTCTAAAAATAAAGATTAAACTGGAAAACAAAAATTATGAAGGCGTCATTTTAAATAAAAAAATGTATTGCGCATAGATTCACTAACTTTGCAGGGTAAACATGTTATGGAATTAAAGAAAAAAAACATTCGTAATATAAGCTTAGACGATCTAATCGAAGCCCTAGCGACGCAAGGTGAAAAGAAATTTAGAGCGAAACAAGTTTATGAGTGGATTTGGAAAAAGGGCGCTCACTCTTTTGACGATATGCGAAATATTTCTAAAAAAGTAATTGATTTTTTAGCGCAGAATTACTTCATTGATGGCATTACGATTTCTGATAAGCAGCGCAGCAATGACCTCACGGTTAAATGCGCATTTAAAAGTCACGACAACCATATTACAGAGGGGGTGTTGATTCCGACTACTTCAAGGATTACAGCCTGTATTTCATCACAAGTTGGGTGTAGTTTAGCATGCACTTTCTGCGCTACAGGTCGTTTAAAATTAATGCGGAATTTAAGCGGGGGAGAAATCTACGATCAAGTTTTATTATTAACGCGTCTTTCGAAAGAGAACTTTAACAAACCTTTAAGCAATATTGTTTTTATGGGCATGGGAGAACCTTTACTTAATTATAAAAACATGATCGACGGCATTGAAAAAATCACTTCTGAACAAGGGCTTGGCATTTCCCCTAAACGAATTACAGTGTCAACAGCTGGAATTGGTAAAATGATAAAAAAATTAGGAGACGACAATGTTAAATTTAACTTGGCGCTTTCACTACATGCTGCAAATGATGAGAAACGCAGCAAAATTATGGAGATTAACGACTCTAATAACTTAGCTGTTTTAGCGGATGCGTTGCGGTATTTTTATGAAAAAACCGGCTCAAGAGTAACTTTTGAGTATATTATATTCAAAGATTTTAATGATTCTTTGGCTGACGCACTTGAATTAGCAGAGTTTTGTAAAAATGTGCCCGTCAAGATCAATATAATTGAATACAACCCAATTGACGGCGGCGAGTTTCAACAAGCTGATCAAGATAAAGTAGATGTGTTTGCTGGATTTCTTGAATCATTGAATTTAGTTGTCAATGTGCGTCGCAGTCGTGGTAAAGACATTGATGCTGCTTGTGGACAATTAGCCAATAAAAATGGTTCGATTGCGTTAAAAGAAAGAAGTTTAAAATGAAATTAATTGTTGTCATATTCTTTTGCTGTTTTACATTGCTTGGCTTTGGGCAGGGGAATGGTAATGGTTTAGAAAACCCGAAAACTGGCAGGTCATTTACAACACAGCGTAAAAGCAATTTCTCTGGATTTATTGGTCGAAGCGAAAACACAATTTTCTTAGTGGACTACTTGGCGATTAATCGTAAAAAGCAGGAATTAATGTTGCGAAGAATGGATGCGAATTCATTGGAATTGATTGATTCCAAGGATTTATTCAGCGTGCTTAATGAAGACTTCTACAATGAACCCAATGAAATCTTTTATCAAAACAACACCATTTATCTTTTCTCTACTGTAAGCGGATTAAAGGATAAATTCAATATGATCCATCTTGAGATTTTTAATGAATATGGTGAAAAGATTAACGAGCGCATTTTAGACACATTGGAAATTGATGAAAAATACTACATCAGTGAATCTATTGAAGAAGACGGATTTTTAGTAGTGACCCATAATAAATTCCTTGCAAATTTTGAACAAACGATAGGATTACAAACGATAGAAGGCACGGGTGAAAAAGGTTGGAGAACTATTTTACAGTCACCCAATTTAATGCAAAGCTTAACGATTGAAGAGGTGCGTTATTCCAAAAACGCCCCTTTATTTATTCTATGTGACTATGGTTACGAGGCAGGATCAAGAAGTGTCCGCGAGAATAATACAGACCTGATTAACAGCAAATATTCATTATGGGGTTATGACCATAAAAAACCCTTTTTAAAGGAATTTGATCTCAGATTGAAAAACCGCTGGATTAACGGAATCTCCATGGATTATAACTCTCGAAAGGAGCTCGTCATTAGCGGTTTCATGAATGAAACTCGCAACCAAACAATTAATGGCCTTTTTTCTTTAAAAATTGGGTTGAGACTGCAATTAGTTGGCACTAGTTATTACAAATACAAACGTTCTTTCTTTGAAAAATTTGTGGGTGCAAAACGACTGGATAAAACAAAAGAACTTGAAAACATTCAACTGCGACAACTCATTATCTTGGGAGACGATTCTTATTTTGTTATTGGCGAGCATTTTTATCAGGTCACCGAGCGAAATTATGATCCGAGAACAAACATTACAACAACAACTGAGAATTATAATTACAACTCAATAATTGCGGCATATTTTGATGAGAATGGTAGTCATTTATGGAGTGATCGCATTCCGAAATTCCAGCATACGGTGAACGATTACGGTTATTTCTCTTCCTTTTCAGCCATGAAGTCCAATAACCAAGTTTATCTCTTCTTTAATGACTCAGAGCGTAATAATGAATTGGCAGTAAACGACTATTTTAACTATACGACCATGTCTAATAATCGTCGTTTTCAAATATCCTATGTGCAAATTGCGCAAGACGGTGTAAAAGCTCGTGGACCACTGATTAATGGCGACAATAATTTCATGCTGCGTGCACGCCTCAATTATCAAATTGATCCTGAAACGTTTTATTTGTATGGTGAAATTGGCAAATCGCGCAAGGTATTTTCTGTTACGGCCGAGAAGTAGATTCTTAAGCTAGCATATCTTAGTTCAAAAAATTGAGACGAATTTGTTTCTCTCCTAGGATGTAATTATCTGTCATAACCTGTTGTCCATTTTGCAGAATTGTTTCTCGTACGAATTCTGTCAGAATCAGTTGATCATTTTCAAATTCCCAATGGTAATGGTCTAATAAATGTTCTTTTCGATTTCCTAAAACCACATTATCTAAATTTTTGAATGAATGTGAGGTTCCGAAATAGGCGTCTATCATAAATTCATTATATAGACCTAATCCGTAGATGCTTCCATCAAAATTAAATTGAACAGTGCCTCCTTTGCTATGAAAATAAGAACCCGCTAGTAATTTCTGATTAAAATATTCCATCATTTTCGTCTCTATCGAATAGGGTAGATCATCAGGGTCAACTAAAAGATAATTTAAATCCGGGCGTTTTTGATAGATGTATGTAACTGGGTCCACCTCCTCTCCATTTGGCATTAAATTTAAATGCAGTTCTTCTTTATTTTGAATGAGTGACCAATTGCCCCATTTTTCGAAAATTACCAATGTATCAGAATTACAATTCACCGCTTTTTCAGAATCTAAAATTGAACCATAGGCGAAAATGGAATCCTCTTTAATTTCTAATAAAATAGCGAACCAAGCAGGAATCTGAACACGGTATTTGGAAATAGTTTTCTCTTCAAGAATAGGGTCAAAATAATTGGTCAGTGCCCAGGGTTACATCTAGGTCCAATTCGCTTGTACAATACACGACCGAATCAACCTTTAAGGATTCATTGTGCGCCGTGCTATCTAGACTGCTTATAGGTGAATCAAATTCGTTATCCGATTCAGAAACACAAGCCGTAACCCAACTATAAAGCAGTAGAAAACACCACCACTTACCAATAAAATGAATGAAAGACTTCGGATTAATTCCCGGCGTTATTATCGCTTTCGGCTTGATTTCTATCACGCTCGGCTTCACTTTTCTCAAGGCGTTTGCGCAAGAAGCGGCGCATTATAGCCATTACGGCAGTCACCACAGGAATTATAAAATAGAAACTCCATTTGTCCCATCCTTGCATGAAACATAATACAAGCACCATTATAAAACTCACGGCGGTCATTGCCCACCAAAATTTTTCTAAAATTGAATTTACTTTTGCTAAACTGCTCATTGTATTGAATCGTTATTGTTTGTGTTTTGGCTTTCGACACTTACTTTATGCATATTGTAATCCGTAAATGTTTCGTCCGTATCTAATCCATAACCTCTTACGGTTGTTTTCTCTCCTATCACCTCAAAATACTTCTCCGTTCTTACACGTTTTCCCTTTTGATCCCAAAAGAGTTCTTCGGTTTTAAGTGTTTGGTTCTTTTCGTAGTTTGTAAAGATAACATTATTACGGGCGATAATGACATTTTCCTTTTCGCGAATTTCAGCATATTCTGCGGTTAATGTTGAAATAATTGAATCCTTTTCTTTAAAGAAGTTCACCTGAAAACCATCTTTGAATAAGCGCACATTTTTGGGTTCACCGAACTTCTCCATCCGCGTAGCAATCATCTCATATACCACCACACCCGAATCAGAGTAAAGTGTATGCATATCATTCACAATTTCATCCGGCGTGTTCTCTGTGGCGGTGACCACCTGAATGGTTCCCAAATCGTTTTCACATGAAAAAAGCATTCCCATCATAATAATGACAGGAATGCTTAATAGTTTTATATTGATTAATCTGTAATTCAGATCATGTGTTTTTTAGAATCTCGCTATTGTGGATTCTCCCCAACAGCTTAGTGATACAGATGATCCCTCGGTTACATTTTCAATAAAGGCCTCGTTCGTATCAGGCGCATTTTTCAAAAATCTACTGCTGCTCACACCATCAGCTCCAGCTGCTATCGCTTTTTTAATATAGTCGTTAGCTAACCAGTAATTTGCTTTTCGGGCAAATGTTGATTCTCCACAATCATTTGCAGTTGCCGCAATTGAATTCGCGCAGATTATCAAAGCATCCCCTCTATAATCTCCACCAACTCCTTTTGCAGTGCTGAAGGCCGATTTATAAGAACCTTGTTTGTATTTAATATTTGCTAAGTTCAATAGGTACTTATCTTTGTTTTCTCCATCTCCCTCGGCTTCAACTGCTTTAGCAAAGTAGTCCGCAGCTTTCAAATTGTCATTGTTGCTCAGTGCATAGTTACCTCCGAAAAAGTAAGCATCTGCAGTTGGTTCTAAGTCGATTAATTCGTCTACAAATTTTCCGTAAACTTCACTTGACTGACATTTCTTCTGATCCATTAAAGCCAAATAAGATTTAACTTTTTCTTTTCTTTCAGTCGAATCTTTAGGTAAGGTTTCATATTTCTTATCAAACACCCCTACTAGCACATCACAATCTTTCGCGATTTGTAAGAAGTATTTATCCATAAAGCTTTGCGCACTATTTTGACGCTTCACTTCATTTTTGTCATCCGCACCTTTGGCAGCTTTTAAAGCCAAACCAACATATTCCGATAGCACGATATACTCTTCAATAACTGCTGTTCTTGCAATCTCTTTCTCCTCACCTTTAGCCTTGCTAAATTTATTCATGATTAAGTGCTTAAAATATTGTTTGTAGTGCTTTGAAGAAGCTTTCTCCTTCAACACATGAATAGATTGAGCAAATAACGTATCGATTTTATCAAACTTTTGTGATTTATTCGAAACCAATTCAGAAGCATAATCAGCAATCCATACCGGATCTTGATCAACTTGAAGGCGTGTTTCATAGATCCAAAGGATCGTATCATTAAGTCCAACTTCTCTTGCAGAATCAATACCATCTTCTTTTAACATTGTTCCGTAAATATATCTTCCATTTGAGAAAAACGCACCGTCTAGGCCTTCAATTCCACAAGCTTCAATGGCATCATTCCAAAAATTTGCGGCATCTTGATACGCCTTAGAGCTAAGATATTGATAATATAAGCTTCTAAATTTTTGGCATTCGTTTGCTGCTACGTTTGAAGAATCTTGAGCGATTGCACTTGATCCAACTGTGAAGATTAACATTAAAGCTCCTATAATTCCCTTGAGTTTCATTTTGTTCGTTTTATTCTTTGTTATTGTTAATTGTATTTTCGTTTTAAAAACCAGCGGTTACTTCTTTCCGGAGTAATTGAGATCCCGACGTACATTCCTAAGTACCTATCTTGTATCAATCCGTTTTCTGCTGTTCCTAAGTTTCCTAAACTGCCCCCAAAATTAAGATTTGTATTTGACACTCCAGGTCGAACTGGTATGCTCAATCCAAAACTCATGCCATAATTGTTTAAAGCTACCTCCTCATTCAAATTATTTTTAACCAACAATTCCGTTTGGGCATAATTAAATCCTAAACGGTAAGTTAATCGACTGAAGAATTTATCACGATCCATTAAAGCGCCTAATGTTGGTGCCCGTTCAAACCCCACTCCAATTGACATTCGATCTTTCAAACCTCCAAGGTTTTGAACATCAGAAAATTGTGTATAAAATGCAGACCATTTCTCCATTTTTAAATCTAGGGCTAATCGCAAACTTGAACTTGAATTATAAGGCGAGAATTGGTATTGTAATCCGACTCCAAATGATTCTGGTTTTAGCACAATTCCTTGGTCATCTTGCACAAACTCAATTGTATCTTTTAATTGAACAGCTTGGCCTCGATAGAAGCTTCCTATGTATGAAAAGGAGTTAATATCTTGAAAAGCTCTAACCTCAGCGGCTGGAGAAAATGTAGCTCCAATGCCTAAGGATCGGTTTATTTTAGCTGATTTAAAGCTATAATTATAATTAACGCCAAACTCAGTTGAAAGCCCAGACAATCTTAATCCATTAATTACTCTTGCATTGTAAGTAGTAGTGGTTGACGGTATAAACTCTGTTGAACGAATTTGCTCTGATGTTCCGAATAAATAATTCCCGCTAATTCCAATTGACATTTTGTGAGATTTGTATCCAATTATCTTTATCGTATCAGGCGCGTTTGACAGTGTATCAACTGAAGGGGCCAACCTTTCAATGGTATGAATTTTTCGAGAATTCATGGGACGATAAGAAATTCCAAAATTTGCAATTCTAACCCCACCCGTGCCTTCGTTTACAGCTTGCAACGTCGTGTCACTCTCTGTATCAATAGTATAATTTGTTATGGTATATCCTGTAAATGAATATGGTTTTATTCCAATTGCCATACCCCAATTTTTCTTAAAAGGTAAAGCCATTTGAAATTGATTCAACCCAAAATGCCGTTGATTCGTGCTATTCGCTTCTGTGCTGAATGTTGATAATTTTCCATTCAATCCAATTTGGAAAACAGGTAAGTTTCTAGAAATATATGCATACGACGCCGGATTAGTAGAGTTAACTATGTTAGAATCAATATTCGCCAATGAAGCCTCCCCCATTGAAGAGAAAACGGCATAACCATCATAATTGCGCTCTCCTAGTCCAAAAGAACTATAAGGCGATTGCGAACCTTTTTGGCCGAACGAAACGTTCACCGTAACTAAGGTGGCTATCGTAAATAATATATTTCTAATATTCAACATTATACTTCAATATTTCGTTTAAACCAAAAATGGTTAAATCGGAATCTGCAAAGATGGGGTTTTTATTGCCTTTATCAAAGTATTTTAAATCCCCACCGGTCATAAAAATTGTTAATTCACCAAATTGTTCTTGATAACGCTCAATAAACCCATTTATTTCTTGAAAAATTGCGTGCTGAACACCATTTAGAATACTCGTTTTGGTTGTCGTACCAAATCCAAAGACGAATTCTTCAGATGCGACAAGTGGCAATTGATCGGTAAAACTTTCCAAAGCAGCATAACGCATATTCATTCCTGGGCTAATATTGCCACCTAAATAGACGCCTTTATTATTCACTAAATCATATTTAATGCAAGTACCAATGTCAATACATAAGGAATGTTTTTCTGGATTTTTTGTCCAAATCGCTACAGCATTTGCAAGGCGATCTTTTCCTAATGTTTCAGGTGTTTCATAAGCATTGCTAATAGGTAGTGGTGTTGCAGTGTCTAGGTCAATTCGCCTTGAAATTGGTATGTTAATTTGATCATTTGTTACTGAACTTACAAGAACCCTTTTAGCGCCTTTGGCATACTCAAGAATCCATTGATCTATAAATTCAGTCTCCTTTTTTGCAATAATTTCTTTTAACTGGAGGTTCCCGCCTTCATCAAAAAGCGCCAATTTAGTAGCTGTATTACCCTGATCAACAATCAGATTCATGCAGCAAAATTGCAGACAATTTCTCTATTCTCATCAAAAAGTTAAAAAAATAATTGTGAATTCTTTTGCGCTTTAAAATAACGTAGTATCTTTGCCCCCACATTATTGGATGGTGATATAGCTCAGTTGGTAGAGCAATGGACTGAAAATCCATGTGTCGGGGGTTCAAATCCCTCTATCACCACAAAAGAAAACCAAGTACGCAGGTACTTGGTTTTTTAATTGGAATAAACTGAAGCTCTCTTTTTGTTTATAGACAATGAAAAAACCAAAACTTATTTCTGTAGGAAATAATTGGTTTTCATGCTTGTAAGGTAAAACCCAATAAGATTCATGGAGTAAATCCCTCTATCACCACAAAACAGTTTTAAACAGCTATGCTGTTGAGTTTTGAGCGAGGATGAGGAACTCATACTCAAAAAACTGTTTCTTTTAAGACTTAAAGGCATTTTGCACTTCTCAATATTCAAAACAGCTTTATTTATTCGCGTTTCGTTGAAAGATTCAGTGTTATCAGCCGTCTTATAAAATATGTCAACATCAATTGATCCTTATCAACCTATTAATTGTGTCTTTCACGATTATTTAGAACATTTTGCAACACTGCGCCGCCCAATAAAAATACGCTTTAATTTAAACGGGCTAGAAGCCAGCATTTCTAAAGCAATTATTTATGATTTGACTGGCGGTAGGAAGGGAGAATATGTGCATTTTAAAAATGAAAATACCGATTTAAAAGTAAGAATGGATCATATTATTTCAATTAATAATATTGAAGCAAAAACTTTTAATTCAAGTTATTGCTAGAGGTGTTTCACACTTGAAATCCAAATTTTAGTATGTTTGTGAGATGCTAAAAAATCAAAATGACCCTCGAAATAAAAATAGATACTCGAAAACAAATTGTTGGTATTGTCTTATCAATAATTTTCATAATTGCTGGATGCGTATTTTTATTCAATCCTAAGATCTTGGGTGATCATCTTTTCAAGGATGAGGCAATGTTCGCTATTAGTTTAACTATTGTCATTCTATTTTTAGCATTATTGATATTTCTTAGCTACAAAATCATCAAAAAAACAATAGGTTTAATCATTAACGACGAAGGCATTAAGGAACAAATCTCAGCATTTGGTGTTGGTGTGGTGCGCTGGGATGAGATGAGCGGTTTTGGAATTAAAAAACAAATTGGCGTCCCTTTTATTGTAATTTATTTAAAAGATAAAAATGAATTTATAGACCGCTTTAGTGGTTTGAAAAAAGCAACGATTAAAAAAAATGCAGAATCATTTGGAACGCCAGTTGCAATTAGCACGGCAATGCTCAAAATGAATAAGACTCATTTAATACAACTATTTACTGAAGTAGGCGCCAAACACGGACTTCGATTCGAAGACTAAATAATACTGTTTTTCAGATTGTATGTCGGCGACAATTCTTCCAAAACCGACTTTATATCTCCCTTTCGGGTGATTTTTTTATCAAAACGGTTTTTCTTCTCCTTCGTTAGGGCTAATAATTTTATTAATCTCCTCTTCTGTGCTATCTAGTTTTTCACGACAAAAATCAACTAGTAATTTAGCCTGTTTTACTTTGCCGGCTAAGTCGTCGATATTTATTTCTTTGCGCTCCAATAGGTTTACAATTTCTTGTAATTGTTCCAAGGCTTGGTCATATTTTAATTTCGGATCTAGTTTTGCTGCCATAAGTCCATTTATTAGTCGTGGTTTTTAACCTCAGTTATTTTACTTGTTATTAGCGATTTGCTAGACAACGTTTTTAATGTCGCATCTTTCAAATCTCCCTCATAATTCACCAAATCCACATTATTGATGGTGGAAATTGTGTAGCCTTTTTTTAATAATTCTTGCGGATTCAGCAGGTTTAATAGATCTGCCAAATTGTTTAATCCAATTTTACTTCGCTCAAGGCTATTAATGCTCAGCATTTGAATCATGTCAAGTGTTGAATTTAACTCGGTGCTTTTTTTCAATTCAATAACATTTTTCGCATTATTGGCCACTTTACTCAGGCTCAATTCTAACTTCGATTTTTCGCTTTCAATTACTTCGTTTACTCCAATGTGCAATTGGTGGATATAATCTTTAATGAAGTTATTATGTTCACGTAATAAGTTTTGTGTGTAATGCACCAAATATTTACTCGTATGCGTAAATTCATCTTTATGTGAAGCTATTAAACTCTGCGCAATTTTAAGAATTGCATCAAATGCCGATTGTAATTCATTTCTAAAAACACCTGCCTTGACATAGAGGAATTTAGCTACCGCAGTTGGCGTAATTTGATACTCATTTGCCACTAAATCTGCCACCACCTCATCTGTTTCATGTCCAATTCCGGTAATTACAGGAATTTTACTTTCAGCTATTGCTTTAGCAATTTCATAACTATTAAAAACATTCAAATCCATTTTGCTTCCACCTCCTCGGACAATAATGATTGCATCAACTTTATAGCCTTGTGCCTCAGCCAGTGCCTTTACCACTTCTTTTGTTGCGCGATCTCCCTGAACAGACACTGAAAATTCTTTTACTTTAAAATTAGTATAGATTCTGTTTTCCAGTAGTTCTGTCAAAAAATCGCGATATCCTGAAGTGTTTACGGATCCAATTAAGGCGACTTTTTTAATAATTGCTGGGAGCTTTAAGGATTGTTGTAAATGATAGAGTCCTTCTTTTTTTAAACGTGCAATGGTTTCTTTTTTCTGTTTCTCAAGTTCACCATAGGTTATAGTGGGGTCAACATCTAAGATATTGAGCTTTAATCCATAAATGGGATGAAATTCAATTCGAACATTGATCAATACTTTGTTTCCTTGCCTAAATATGGTCCGCAGTTCACCTTTTAGTTGATCATCTACTCGACTAAACGCAGAAAACCACATATTCGCTGACATTTCAGCCACACGTTTCCCATCTTTAGCATCTGCTAACTCCAAATAATGATGTCCATTCTTTTCTTGTGCCTTGGTTATTTCAGCAATGACCCAATAGCTTTTTAGCGCAAATTTATCACGAATAAATCGCTCTAATGATTGGTTTAGGGCATGTAACGAAAATATGTTTCTTTTCTCTTCCAAGTTCTGGTTTTCATCAATAAAGATAAGCATCTATGTCAAAATCAACTGTATAAAACGTAGGAATAAACACACTCGCAATTCACGCATAGTTAGGTGTTTACACGGTTCTTATCTAAAAAAATTGCTTATAATTACATTCAAACCTAACAACATTTTATGAAACGCTCTCCCATAGCCTTGAATCGCTCCGTCTTTTTTGTAATTGGATTATTAATTTATGCAGCAATCGCAATTGGATCCATTCATTTACTGGAATGAACTTAAATCTCAATTAACGTTTGGTCTAATAGCCAATTTTCTTGCGGACCCTATCTAAAACAGCATTTGCAACAGTGGCTGCTTTTTCAGAACCTTTAAGCAAAACTCTGTCTAACTCCTCTGTGTTATTCATATAATAATCAAAGCGTTCCCGCACCTCTGCAAAACGATCCAATATCAATTCAAGAATTGCCTTTTTTGTATGCCCAAAACCCCAACCTCCTGCAGCATAATTTGCGCGCATAGTTGCAATTTCTTCATCAGTAGCCAATAAACCATAAATTTGAAAAGCGTTGCAAACAGCTGGGTCTTTTGGATCCTCCAATGGAGTACTGTCTGTCACAATACTAAAGATTTGCTTTTTCAATTCCTTTTTTGGTGAAAACAAATTGATTGTATTTCCTTTAGATTTTGACATTTTTGTACCGTCGGTACCAGGCACTAACATAGTATCGTCTTGTAGTGAGGCCTCTGGTAAAACAAACGTTTCGCCCATTGCATTGTTAAAACGTTCGCCAACTTTACGCGTCATTTCTATATGTTGTACTTGATCTTTTCCGACAGGAATAAATTCGGCATCATACAATAAAATATCCGCTGCCATTAACATGGGGTAAGAAAATAATCCGGCATTTACATCATCCAAGCGGTCTGCCTTATCTTTAAAAGAATGCGCAAGTGTTAATCGTTGATATGGAAAAAAGCAAGAAAGGTACCACGTTAACTCTGTAGTTTGCGGGACATCACTTTGACGATAAAAAATAGTTTTATCAGTATCTAACCCACAAGCTAACCATGCAGCAGCAGTTGCATAGGTATTGTAGCGCATGATTTCTCCATCCTTAATTTGCGTAAGCGAATGTAAATCCGCTATAAATAAGAACGATTCATTTTGATCATTCTCAGCCATTTTAATGGCGGGCTTAATCGCACCTAGCACATTTCCCATATGTGGGACACCTGTACTCTGTACACCCGTTAAAATTCGAACCATTATTTTAAATATTTATTGTAAATTAGGTCTTTAATGAAACGAATATTTCTTTCATAGACAACCCAAAAATAGAAATAAAGCATTAATCTGAATACCTTGTTACGGCTTTATTTTATCAAATCGTTAAACTAAATTTTGCTTGTACATTAAAGTTGGTTTTTTTGTACTTTTGTAGGCTGATGAAAATACTGCTATTACCATTTATAATTGTTTACCGGGTGTACTTTGCACTGGTGTTTTTTTTGGTACTACTTGTTTTGTATCCTATATTTTGGATTCTTTTATTGAGAGAAGAAAATTTTACCCGTGTATTCAAATTAAAGGTTTTTACAGCGCGTATCATTCTATTTTTTGATTTTGTCTGGTTAAATCGCAAATTTGAGCAGCCTGATTTAGGTGAAGGGCCTTATGTTATTTGCGCTAATCACGCCTCCTATCTCGATATTATTTTAATGTATAGAATTTTGCCAAGAAAACGTTTTTTGTTTATTGGTAAATCGGAATTATTGAAATGGCCTATCATTAATATTTTCTTTAAAAAAGTTGATATCGCTGTTAATCGTAAAAAACGCAGTTCGGGAATGCGCGCTATTATTCGAGCACGAAATGAATTGAAAAATGGATGGTCAATTGTGATCTTTCCTGAAGGTGGAATTCCGGTTGACACACCGATTTTAGCGCCTTTTAAAAATGGTGCATTTACGTTAGCTATTGATTCTGAAATTCCGATTTTGCCTATTACAATAATAGATAACTGGAAGCTTTTCAATGTAGATCCGTTCTTGACTGGACCCGCTAGACCTGGTGTTTCTCGTGTAATTATACACAAACCTATTCCAACTGTTGGAATGAATAAAAAAGATTTGATAAATTTGCGTCAACAAACGTTTGACACGATAAATGGTCCGTTGTTGGAAGATAACGCAAAAAATTAATAGTTGAAGATGGAAATTACAGACGAAACAGTTGATCATATTGCTCACTTAGCACGATTAGAATTTAATGGTGAAGAGAAAGAAAACATTAAAAAAGATCTTTCTAAAATCATTGGATTTGTAGATCAGTTAAATGCAGTAGATACGGAAGGTGTTGAGCCACTTATTTTTATGACGGATTCTATTAACGTTTTGCGTGAAGATGTTTTTGAACCTAGTATTACTCAGAAAGAAGCATTGAAAAATGCGCCAAATCACGATTCTGATTATTTCAAAATTGCTAAGGTTTTAAAAAAATAAGACCACCCTTTTAGAAAGAGCGGCCTTAACCCAAAACCTATGAATCATTTAGTCTAATTCAATTATGGTAATTGCGATTACCGTGCCAAAACTTGCCTCGATATATTAATTAAGAGCTATTTAACATATTGAAGCTATTCGACGGATAAAAAGGTCGCCTGGTGGATAATTCGTGACTGCTGTACATTTCAATATTGAATTGGAAGCCGAAATGCTTTTACGCTATTCACAAATAAGTATCTGATGATGGCGATATTCAATAATTCAAATATCAATGATTGTCTTACATTTATGGTATGAGACATTTAATTATATTCTTTCTTTTCACAATTGGATCAACAGCATTTGCTCAAAATTCAATTGACTTGGCGAATATCTATTGGAGAACTTCCCCTGGGAATTCGGCGGAGGATTTAAACCTTAAGCGGAATTTCAACGTGTGCGTTGCAGATGCAAAGTTGCCAATTGTCTTAAATGATGATAACGTGTTTATTCTGGGCTTAGAATATCAGTACAATACAATCACCATTCAGGATGATGTATTTGGTGGCGCCTTAGATTATGAATTTGCATCTACCATGCTTCAATTGGGGCTTGAACATAAATGGAATGCGAAACATAAGATGCTTTTTATGGCTATTCCACGGTTCAATACAGATTTTAGTGATGTTAATTTATCGCATTTCCAACTCGGCGGTTTAGCCTTGGGAACAACAAGCCGATCAGAAAAATTTGATTGGAAATATGGGCTTTATTATAACGGCGAACTTTTTGGACCTATGTTCGTTCCGTTGTTCGGGTTTAATTGGGCCATCAATGATAAATGGCGTTTAAAAACAGTCATTCCAATCAATTTAGAATTAAGCTGCCAAGCGAGTGATTGGTTCCGCGGCGGATTGCGATTTGACGGTGTGAACGGATCTTATAAAATTAGTCCTAGTATTTTTTCATCAGATCAGCACTTAGACAAAGCAGACAATAACGTTTGGGCTTTCACCGAATTTAATTTGGTAAAAAACATCTGGTTTCATTTAAAAGCAGGTGCATCCGTATTGCGGAAATACCGATTTTATGATGATAGCGATAAACTTGATTTTAAACTAGGGCCTGTGAACATTGGGGACGATCGACCAACGACCAACTCATTAATAGAAAATGGTTGGTCGTTCGAGGCTCGTTTCATTTATCGTTTGCCTTTGGACAAGTGATCTAGTGGTGATGACCACCTTCACCATGTACGTGTCCGTGCGCAATTTCCTCAGCTGTTGCAGCTCTTACTGCTGTAATGTCAACATCAAAGTGTAATGTCATATCAGCTAACGGGTGATTTAAATCAAGCGTTACTTCAGCCTCATCAATTTTAACAACCAATGCAATTGCAGGACCATGTTCTGTATCTAATTGAACGCGCATTCCTTCAGTCAATTCTTCTTCTCCCTGAAAACCATCTTTTGAAACGACACGCACTAGATCGTCAAGGCGTGTGCCATACGCATTTTCAGGCGTAATTACAATCTGTGATTTATCCCCGGCTGATTTTCCAGCTAATTCATTTTCAAGTCCTTGTATCAATGCACCTACTCCATGTAAATAAACCAATGGTTCTCTTCCTTCTGAAGTGTCAATAATTTCACCTTCATTATTCTTTAAAGTATAATTCATTGTGACTACACTTTCCTTTGCAATTGTCATATTTCTATTTTTTAAAGCCACAAAGGTACACATAGTTATATGAATCAAAAGTCTTTTAGTATTTGATCTGAAAAATCCTTATTATTGATCTTCAATTTGTGCGACCGTTAACGATTCATTATTGCTCTGACTTACATTTGGTATTTCCAAAAAACAAGACCTTTTACCAGGCGAATCCAATTGTTCCTAAAGGTGATATTCTAATTTTGGCAGGAGACATTATTCCTTTTGCAATGCTTGAATATTTTGATTGGTTTTTTGATCAACTCCAAGATCAATTTAAGGCGGTTTATTGGATCGCAGGAAATCATGAGTACTATGGTTCTGATATTAATTTCAGATCAGGCAATTATCACGAGAAAATTAGGGAAAACATTGATTGAGTTAACAACTATAAGCTAGATATAGATGAATACCAAATTCTATTCACGACCCTTTGGTCAGATATTTTACCACAAAACTATATGTACATTCAACGCGGCATGAGCGATTATTATCACATAAAGAATGGGAACCAAGCCTTAGCTCCAAATGATACATATGATTTGTTTAAAGAAAATATGGCTTTTCTTGCAACTGAAATGGAGACATCAGTAATTAATAAAAAACGAATTGTAGTTCCGCACCATGTTCCTACTTATAAAAACTATCCTGAAAAGTATAGAAACAGCCCTTTAAATGACGCCTTTGCCACCGAATTATCTTCATTTATTATGGACAAAGCTATTGATTATTGGATTTACGGACATAGCCAATGTAACGTTACTGATTTTAAAATAGGAAAAACTGTATTAACAAATAACCAGTTAGGATAACAAATGGAACATCTCGATTATAGCAGAGACGGCATAATTAAGATCTAGGCTGCCACCGTAAATACTAATGCCGTTCTTCTCTCAACCCCTGAAGGTTCAGAATATGACACTAGTATTGTGACTTGCTTACCTGCTGCTTGACTTAATATTTTTATAGCATTATCATCTAAAGCACCATTCTCAAGCACTTTCCCATTGAGTTTTATTCCATCCACCACAACAGAACCTGAAACTACTTTAAAAGAAATTAATTTGGGGTTTTCGGTAAATTCAGTGTATAAAGATTCCATACTTGCTAGTATTTCCATTTCAACATTTTTTTGCCCTTGGGTAATGTTACCTAAAATAATGTTTGGAGTGACATTAACAAAAAATTGAAATGTTAATCCAATGGTTGAATTATCTGACTTATCCAACGCCTTTACGAACACAGTCATTCTCTCACCTTCCGCATTTTTCAACAACTCAATACCAGCGGCATCCAATGTACCAGCTTCAGAAATCGTTCCACGCATGCTTCTATCACTTTTAAAAGGTAAAACGTTTCCTTGAATAATTTGAAAATAGCTTAATCCTTTGCCGTTTTGATCAACTATCTGAAATTTAATCTTACTAAAGTCACGTGGCCCATTCACACATGATCCATTTGCAATTTTCTCACCGCTTATGGAGATACTGAGTGAAGGCACAAGATCTTCAGCGGCAAAACTGCTGACTGTGGTTAAGAAAAATAACCCCAATAAAGACAACATACGTGGGATATTAAGTTTGATTAATTTCATATTTGAAGCAATAATTAAGTGTTGAAAGTTACGAAATTTTGCGCTAAAAGCTTCCAACTAGTTACTTTTTGTGGACTTGATATAACCGTTGTTCTCACCCAGGCTTCAACTGTTCTTGCACTAGTTCCTGAAATTCCTTAATAGATGGTTTGAATATAATCATTCGTACCATCAAGATTGAGAGTGTTTTGGTTGAACCCGCTAAGAGGCGCTAGAATTGTAAAAATTAGGATAAATAAATTCTTGCTCATTCTTCACTTTAAACGATTCAGATGCAAAGTTAAACGGTTTAAGAGTATGCCACAAATATTAAACTTACTATTTTATAATTTGGCAATACTTCCTTCACAATAAGGTGGGTTTGAAGTTTGTTTGCATGTACACAAAAACACTTTTTTGTCTTCCGTTTCTGCACATATTTGAGGTGTAAAATTTGTCCCTGCGTGTGAACCATTGCAGAAAAGTTGGTTCTCTGACAATCCGCAAGTACACCATGCATAATTTTTATCTTTAACGGCTTCAACCATTGCAGGTGCCTTTCCAGCTACTTTTCCTTTTTCCATAATTCAATTTTTTCGCTTAAGATGGTGTAGTTATATGTTTAAACATTCAATTGGCCTTGTTTTTTTAATGAACCCGCTTGTTGCGCCATTTTATTCTTATCGTATTTTTTCTACCATATGAATCATGAGTTGAACGCTAAAGCTTTCGGTCTCTCTCACTCTAATGCGCTAATCAAGTGACCCGATAGGCTTAATCATACTTTTATTTTCCATCCGCCATAATACATGGCACTATCTTTGAACTATTTATTGTAATTGAATAAGGGTAATCAACTGAATTAACGACATTGATATAAATACGGTTCAGCTTAAAAAGGATTCTTACCTTTATTCTGGCAAACATTAACACTTTAAAATAATAGCAATGCGTTTTATACCACTAATCATCTTAACCATTTTCTCAGCAACTCTATTTGCTCAAGAAGTTACATTGAGTAAAGAAGAACTTAAAAAATTTAGAGGTTTTGAAGGAAATCAAGTTAAATTCAACTACAACGACTTGGTAGCTGAATACATCTATTCTACACAAAAGTTGAAACAATCATCAACTAATATGACCGGTGCTCAGGTAAAAATTCATGCTTACATAAAATTGATTAAAAATGATGACGAGTTTTGTTTTAGTGATGTTCATTTAGGATTTAACGTAGTTCGTCAGGGAGTTGGATGCACATACAATTCGGTTGAAGTTCTCATTGGTTTTAACACCAACATCAGAAAAGGAGACGCGATTAAATATAAATTTGATCTAACGTCAGATGCTGGAAACGCTTCAATACAAGGAGAGAAAATAAGCGAAATAATTTCTAAATCGGATGAGATAAAACGACCGATCACCTTTAATTTTTACATTGATGAAACGCAGATTTCATCAATGATGATTTCGTATGCAAGGGTGAGTCAAAAACTTGGTGGAATATTGAGCACACAAGCCAATTTGTTGGAAAAATACATTCGTTGCACCGAATAAATAGCGCAAAAACCTGAACTCGACTAAATGCTATTAAATAATGGGGCCGCTTCTAGCAATCTTACAAAATTGTATAAAAAGGAGGCCCCCCAAAATTCAGGTCCGTAATAAACAAATGGTCCATGTGCTGCTTCTAATTCAACGGTAATGAGCAAGCCTGGTTCACTGAGACTATCAGGCAAATTATAGGCAAACACTCTATTATCAGGGCTATTCGAGATAATTGAATCTAATGGATAAGGAAAAGTATCTGGGTTCTGTCCCATCTGTCTATTTTTTTGCTTTTCTTTAAGAAAAATGGAATCAGATAAA